>Ga0208297_1000230_pt1 | contig 141130 bp, 137 predicted proteins | sample LMS_cellobiose_e_FD_187367 | JGI IMG/M metagenome (GOLD analysis project Ga0208297, IMG submission 187367) | Rumen-fistulated moose microbial communities from Alaska, USA - LMS_cellobiose_enrichment (SPAdes) (version 2) | ecosystem: Host-associated > Mammals > Digestive system > Stomach >...
AACCTGCTCGGTGATGGAGCCGATATGGATCGCATATTTGCCGATGGACTCTTTCAGCCCTTCGTCCTCCGCCACTTCATCGACCTTCTTCATGGACACCGCCCAATACTTGGTGAGGATGGTATAGAGGTCTACGATCTGACCGAGGAAGGTGGTCAAAAGCTGCTGGTGCGGCTCTCCGTTTACGGTGTTCGTCACCGTTTCCAGATAGCCCTTGATGTGCTTCTCCAAATCCATCTGACAGACAGTATAGATGCTGTATTCCTTATCGTCGGAAAGTCCCGTCAGCCATTCGGGAGTGGTGAGCAGCGCTTCCGCCAGACCGTTGATGATCATAGTACGCTTCGGATCGACCCCATCTGCCTCGTATCTCTGGATAGTGGATTTGTTGACGCCGATCCGCTTTCCCAGCTCCGGCATCGACAGCTTGAGTTCTGTCCGGCGCTCCTTGATCCGTTCTCCGACCTGTTTCGGGCTGAACATTTCTTTTGTCTTCAAGGCGTTCACCTCCTAACGTATGCAAGTATAACACAACGAAACCCAATTTGCAACCCTAAATCACGTATAATTTCAAAATTATTTCTTAAACGGTTGCAGAATGAGTTGACAAGCAGAGGCAGAATAAGTATAATGACAGAGCAAAGGTTGCAAAACAGGTATTTGCAGAATGGAGGTGATAACATGAACGGAGTCAAAATGGGACTGACCATCGAGGAAGCAGCCGAAATGTCCGGGATTGGACGGAACACCATGCGGAAGCTGGTGGACTGGGGGAAGCTCCCCGTGCTCAAAGTAGGCCGAAAGACGATCATTCGAAGGGATGCACTGGAGAACTTCATGACCGTCAATCAGGGGAGAAACCTGCTCAATCAGGCAGACGTCCGGGAGGTGCGCTAAGGATGGACACAGCAGAAAAAAGGCCTCGCCGTTTGAGAGCGAAATTCACCCCTCGCACAAATCTGGCGATTTGTACAAAGGGCATTTCGCTCCTGCGGAGGGCCTGCGTCTCTGCCCCGGCGTGGATGGTCATAGACGCAGCCGGAAACCGCCCGGCGCTTTCCGGTGGTGTCCCACCGCTGCGGCGGCGTGACAACATACGGTGGACGGAGGATGGGAGACGAAGAACGAGAACGGAGGTGAACGATGGCACGGCACAGCTTTATCCAGATGTCGAAGCTGTCCAATGTCAAGGGAAGAATATCGTATATCTCAGACCCAAAGCGACAAGAGTACCTTTACGCCACCTTCTCTACAAGGGAAGATATGGCCTTCTGGAACAATCTGGCGAAGGAGTGCCAGGGGGAGTTCAAACGCTACGGAACAGAGGGAAAATGTATCGAGGCGCGGGAGCTGATCATTGCTCTGCCGGAGGAATACACGCAGTATGATCCGCAGATGGTATTGCGATCATTTACGCAGGAATTTAAGAAGCGGTATGATGTGGAATGCGTCTCAGCGCTTCACCACAACAAGACAAAGAAAAACTATCATATCCATCTGATCTTTTCAGAACGGCGTTTGCTGCCAGAGCCGGAGGTCAAGATTGCAACCCGCAGCGTGTTCTATGATGAGCTCGTCAAGCGGGTACGCACAAAGAAGGTGATCACCGGGGAGGACGGCCAAATCCGGGAGGGCTGCACCGTCATCAAAAAGGGCGAGGCCTATGAAAGCCGCCTGTTCACGGCAAAGGATGACACGTTCAAGAATGAGTTGTTTCTGGATGAGGTCAGCAGTTCTACACCGCTTTGATCAACCGGCATATCCACGACCCAGAGCGGCGCTTGAAGGTCTTTGATCCGAACAGCGTATATCTCCCGACAAAAAAGATCGGAAAGAACAACCCAAAGGCGGCGGAGATCGAGGCGGACAACGCCACAAGGCAGGATTGGAACAGAACGGCGGATATGGCGCTGGTGTCCGGGATTGACGAATCCAAGATCATAGAGATCAGAAATGAACACGTCTATGATGAAGCTACCCGTTCCGTACAGAAGCACGGCTTGCTGCCGGGACTGTTCCGAGGCATCATCCAAAAGGCAAAAGAAATCTTGATAGGATTGATCCGGGAGACGGAAATCCCACCCAAGCCTACCCTGTCCGTTGACATGGCGGAGTACCGCAAGATGCAGAAGCTGATGGTCAAGGTACAGGACGAAGCCAGGGCGATCAAGCAGCTCATGCACGGGGACCTCCCGAAGCTGGAAAAACAGCTTGCCGAGACGACAGGACTGTTCAAGGGAAAAGAGCGCAAGGCCCTGCAGGAAAAGATTACAGGTATACAGCAGGAGATCGACCGCCGGATGGACCGGCTGCCCGGTATTCTGAAAGAGGATGGCTATCCCGACGTGCAGGCGTTCAAACGGCTGTACGACGACGCCACACTCCTTGTGGAGCAGTACAACCACGATCTGGCCGCATGGGAGCGGCAGGTCCACGGAGAGCAGCAGCCCCCGCAGGCCCCGCCTGAAAAGGAGAGCATCCGAAAGAAGCTCCGGGATATGGAGGCCGAGGCCAAGCGCCGGAATGCCGAGCGGCGACAGCAGACCCTGCACTGCAGCTATGACTACGACAGAGAACGCTAAGACAGTAAAATACACCGCAGGAGGCCCCTGCGGTGCGTACATAGAAACACCCTGCAAGTTTGAGACTTGCAGGGCGTATTAATTATCGCTATTCGCTACAAGGAATAGGCACACCAGCAACTTCAAAATAATGCTCTCCCCAGTTGCATAGTGCTTCAACGATAGGAACAAGTGATTGCCCGAATTCTGTCAAGGAGTATTCTGTTTTCGGAGGAACAACCGGGTAAAGTGTACGATTTATGATCTCGTCTTCCTCCAGTTCTTTGAGCTGCTTACTGAGCATTCTCGGTGTCGCTTGCGGAACAGCCTTCTGTATCTCATGATATCGCCGGGTTCCATTGATAAGTTCGTAAACGATCAAGGCTTTGTATTTTCCTCCAATCACGTCCATCGCCGCTTCAACCGGACAGTTGTAGGTCTTGATCTTCTCAATGTTCATGTGTCATTTCTCCTAACTATACTTTTTGATAGTATATCACAAAAAAGTGCGTTCTTGTATTTTTGCTTGTTCTGGTTATAATTATAATCAGGATGGACGAAAAAGTCAATCCCCAACAATTCAGTCCAAAAAGGAGAAGATATCATGGATAAGATCAAGGTTACCGATTACGAGGCTGTTCTGGCTACTGTTGCAAAGTACACGGAGGCTTGCAAGGAGGGCAAGAGCAACATCATGAAGCCCGCCTTCACCGACAATGCGCTGATGTACGGCTATCTGAACGGCGAGTACTATCATGGTTCCATTGAGGCACTGTACGGCGCTGTCGATGCTTTCGGCCCCGCTCCCGAGACGAAGGCAAGAGTAGATGTTCTCGCCATCGAAGGCACCGCAGCTACCGTTCGTGTTACTCTGGAGGACTGGCACGGGCTGGCGTTCACGGATTTCCACAGTCTGATCAAAGAAGGCGGTCAGTGGAAGATCCTCGCCAAGGTGTTCCACCAGTACCTGTAAGCCGGAGGACAACGATGGATTCATGGAGCTTGCTTCTCAGCGGTACTCGGTGCGTTCCTATTCGGATCGCCCGGTGGAGCAGGAGAAGATCGATTTGATTTTGAAGGCGGCGCAGCTTGCTCCCACAGCGGTCAATTATCAGCCACAGATGATCTACGTGCTGAGAAGCGAAGCGGCCATGGAGAAAATCAACCGCCTGTGCCGCTGTATCTACGGAGCGCCGATGGTGTTCCTGATCTGCAGCGATGAGCGCAAGACATGGAAAAGCCATACCGAACGAGGTTACAGTTCCGGCGAAATGGATTGCAGCATCGTCTGCACGCACATGATGCTGGAAGCATGGGAGCAAGGACTCGGATCGGTCTGGGTGCGGCTGTTCGATGTCAAAGCAGTGGCAAAGGCTTTTGATTTGCCGCCGTACATCAAGCCGATCTGCCTGCTGCCCGTTGGATACGCATCAGATGACAGTGTTCCCTATGCACCGTGGCATGATGTTTACAGAAGCATTGAAGAAATGACAGTGGAGCTGTGAATAGGGGCTGCGTATGAATCTCACATCAATTATCGCCTGTGCTGTTATCGCCGCTGTTGTAATCGGCATTATTGCCCGGATGATAAAAAATGTTAAAAAGGGCAAGTCTTTCTGTGGGGCGGAGCTAAGCGAACCTTTAAATACGAATGATATTGCCCAATTGCGAAAGAAGCAAAAATCTATTGACCAATAACACTTTGGGAGGATATGAAAATGAGATCTGAATTAAAAGATTATCAGGCTGTTGAAGCTGCCGCTATGAAATTTGTCAAGAGTGTTGCTGAAGGCAACAGTAAGTATGCAAAGGAGCTGTTCACGGATGAGGCTGTCCTGTTCGGTTATCTGGACGGCAAGCTGGAGCACGGTTCCATCGAGCAGTTCTACCACAACGTCGATACCGTTCCGGGCGGTGATAATTTCAAGGCCAGAGTCGATGTGCTGATGGTTGAAGAGACTATGGCTGTTGTTCGTGTGTTGGAAGAAGGCTGGGGCAACCGAATTGATTTCACCGATGTTCTGCTCCTTCTGAAAATGAACGGCGAATGGAAATGCGTTGCAAAGGCGTATAACCAGAACTCAAACACCGTTCAGGAATAAAAAAACAGGAATACGGAAGAATGATTCTTTATTGCGGAGAACTGAAAATAAAGGCAGGAAAGCGGTCTGAATATATTGAGGCATTGCGAAAAGCGAATCTGGAAGACGTGTTTCGCAGACAGCAAGGGAACATATTTTATTACATCACCGAGTCAGTTACGGATGATGATACCGTTGTTGTAACCGATGCATGGGAAACGAAAAATGATTTTGATGCTCATGTAAGCTCTGATGAATGTAAGATATGGTTTCTTCTTCATGATGAATTTGTGGAGAAGGATATACGAGGAGACACGTTTCTTGTCGAGAAGTCTGTATAATGGAGTGAGGTAAAATGAGCGATCTTCGGCTTGTCCCCGGTATTGGGGCAAAGAAGGAAAAAGAACTGATGGATCTTGGATATGGCTCTTTGGAGGAACTGAAGAACGCAGATCCTGATGAACTGTATTTTCTCGCCTGTGCAAAGGAAGGCTGGCAGCTTGATAAATGCGTTTTATATGCCTTCCGTTGTGCCGTGGCGTTTGCAAAAGACCCCGCTCCCAATCCGGATGAGTACCGCTGGTGGTATTTCTGTGATGATAAAAAGGGTGAAAGGAAATAAACACAATGAAAAAAGACTTAGGTTTGGTACAGGCTGTATATCCTATGCCGGTGCTGATGGTTGCAGCCTACGATGAAAATGAAAAAGTCAACGTGATGAACGTTGCGTGGGGACAGATCTGCGATGAGGACAAGATCATCCTCTTTATCGGAGAGGGAAAGAGAACGTGGCTTAATATCAAGGCGAGCAAAGCGTTCACCGTAGCGCTTGCGGATGAGGCGCATATGGACGTCGCCGATTTCTTCGGCATCGCCTCCGGCAATAAAATTGACGACAAGTTTGAGCGCACCGGCTATCACGCAGTAAAGAGCGATAAGGTTCACGCTCCGATCATTGAAGAGTTCCCCGTGGTGATGGAATGCGAGCTGCTGGAATTCCTGCATACCGACTATGTGGATGGAATCGTCGGCAAGATCGTCAACGTAAAGGCAGAGGAATCGGTTCTCTCTGAAAAGGGCAAGGTTGATCCTGCTAAACTGCACGCGCTGATGTTTGACCAGTTCCAGAATGGATACTATGCAACCGGCGAAAAGGTCGGCAAAGCATGGAACGCCGGTGCGGGTTTAATGAAAAAACAATAAGATGATTATCAACAAAAACGCCTCCGAGCCGATGTGGTTCAGAGGCGTTTTTGTTATCTCTCTCTCCGAGCTGATATGCTTCGGAGGCGGTTTTGTTATTTTATAAGAATATCATTCATTCGATTAGCCAGCTCTTCTGGAGTCTCAGTACACCCGTTCATAAGCCATAGCAGGAACACATTGTATATTCCACCGGCAAGGAAATAAGACTTATAATCATCGTATTCGTCATGATATATACTCAAGAACCCTCTGTCAAACTGTTCCTTTACGAGATAAATCAGATCTGCCTTGTATAGAGCAGCGCATATTGCTTTATGCTGTTTCATGTGAGTGAACAGCTTAATAAAGTAGTCCCTGCTATTGTCGTTCTTGTAGCTGATTCCGGACACCATGAGAAACGTGTCCGTAATGGATTTGATCCACTTTTTTAAGACGTCCTCTTTGCTTCCAAAATTCCGGTAAAAAGACATTCTCGTCACACCGGCTTTTTCGCAGATCTCGGTGATAGATATATCTTTATAGTCTTTTTTTCTCATCAGCATAAGAAGGGCATCCGTTATATATTCACTTACCAATGCTTCCCGCTTGACTTTCATGATACACTTGGCTCCCATTTGTCACATTTTGATCTTGACCTCTTGATTTTCAGCCGGTTTTATGTTACACTTGTCACATATAATTTATCAGATTCTTTCTGAGGTGTCAAGAGGAGAGCCATGAAAAAAGTGTTGAAGATTCTTGGAATTGTTTTGCTTGTAGTCGTCGCAATCATCGCCGTCTTGTTAGTATATCTGGCAAAAAGGCCTGCAGTTCCGAACGACTATACTTCCAAAGTGAAAACCGGCGGTGATATTGAAGCAAAGTACTTAGCTATGGGGCCATATGAGGTTTCTTATCTGGAACAAACTGCTTTGCAGGATTTCAAAAAGTACGAGATATACTATCCTACCGAGATTACAAAGGGAATCGATAAGTATCCTGTTGTTATCTTTTCCAACGGGACCGGCGTCAAAGCGTCCAAATACACTTCCGTTCTGAAGCACCTTTCTTCGTGGGGCTTTATCGTAATGGCGACGGAGGAAGAATATGCGTGGAACGGTTTTTCGTCTGAGATGTGCCTCCGTTTTCTGATGATTCTTGATGAAACAGAATCCGTAGAAGGGTGGGAAACAAATCCGTTCTATGGACATGTTGATTTTGACAGGATCGGAGTTTCCGGGCACTCGCAGGGAGGCGTCGGCGTCATCAATGCCGCTACTGACAACAAACACGGAAATATGGTCAAAACGATATTTGCGGCAAGTCCGGCAAATATGCAGCTCGCAAAAGATCTTCAATGGGACTATGATCCGAGCTTGATCTCTGTTCCAACGCTGCTTGTATCCAGCACGGGTGACAGTGATGAGAATCTTGTTGTTTCTGGCGCAGGGCTGAAACAGATTTATGATTCGATACCTGATTCGAATCCGAAAATCATGGCACGCAGAATCGATGCTGAACACGGGGATATGCTCAGTTTTGCCGATGGGTATATGACCGCATGGTTTATGTGGCAGCTACAAGATGATGCGGAAGCCGCAAAAGCATTCGTTGGCAATACTGCCGAGCTGTTGCATAACGAGCTATATCAGAATCAGCAGTCAAATATTAAGTAAGTTACCATTCATAAAACGAACGCCTCTAAACCACATCGGCTCGGAGGCGTTTTGTTATTTCTCTTTAGTGATGGGCCTTTCATCTTGAGCCGGTACTGTCAGGCAGGGGATGTAATAATCGCCCTGCAGCTCGTACCACAAACCGTTACTTTCGTCATAAATGGTCTTTTCCATTGTGAAATCCTCCTGTATAATAGCGTCGTTGATGTATTCGCACATATGTCACAGTCTCCCGATTGTCACACCTTGTTATAATCTGTTATGGAATTTTCTTGCCCTTGCTTTTGCCCTTATGAGCGGCCCGGGCATTATAGAAATGGTGTAACATTTAATAAAGGGATTCGGTGAGCAGATTGCGAAAAATCCTTTGTTTTCAACGATTTCAGAGGATTTCATTAAAGCCCTATAATCACTGGCGGATGCCTATGATTTCGGGAAATTCAAATTCAACTTTGACGAGGAGGATCCGGTATGAACGAGACCGCGTTTGAAACGATTGCCTCAGCAGCGTCTGTACTGAAACTGGATTTCTCTTCGGAAGAGTTCGCAGGATTCGTGGAGGATTACGGGCTGTCTGAAGACGCCATTGAGGCGGTAAAGAAGCGTTCGATTTCATCATCCTGTATTGGGCTGATGAAACTGTTCAATTTTTCCGCTTTTGCTTTCGTAGTGGTAATGGCCGTCACCTTATGGTGCTTGCGCCAATAAAACAGCCAGTGAAAGCCCTACATACCCAGCCTGCAACTGTTATTCTCAAAACTCCATCCCCCATTTATGCTTCTTCACATTGCCCCGTCCTTTTTCAGCACTGCCTTGACCGTTTTCAGCAGTATCTTTATATCCAACCCTACGCTCCAGTTGTTGATATATTCCGTATCCAGCCTCACGACTTCCTCAAAATCTGTGATCTTGCTCCGGCCGCTGACCTGCCAGAGGCCAGTAATACCGGGCTTCATGGCTAGTCTGGCTCTGTGGTGATACTTATATTTTTCCCATTCGTCTTCGGTGGGAGGACGGGTGCCCACGAGGCTCATCTGGTTCAAAAGTACATTAAAAAACTGCGGAAATTCATCAAGGGAGCGGCTGCGAATAAATTCCCCGATCCCCGTGACCTGCTTCCCGTCAACTATCTTGTTGCCGATGATACGCGGGTCCCAATCCAGCTTGAACATCATGCCATCGGAAACTCGGTTGTCCTTTAGGAGCTCCTTTTTTCGCTCCTCCGCGTCCAGATACATGGAGCGCAGCTTATATATCTGGAATTTTTTGCCGTTTTTTCCTATCCTCGTCTGCTTGAATAGAATCGGACCGGGGCTCTCTTTCTTTATCATCGGCCCTATAATAGCCATGACGATGAGCGCCATGAAACTCCCAACAAGGCCACCGATGATATTGACCAATCGTTTTAGCGCAAGCTGCAGCGGGGAGGCATAATTCGACGCGGTCGTAAGGACGGTATAGCCGCCCACCTTCTCCATAAAGCTCTTCCCGCCGATATGGGAGAGCGGCAGCCTGATATGTACCGGTATGGCCATCTGTCTGCACTGATCTATCAGTGTGGACACAGAGGGGCCGTCTGGCTCTGGCTCCGGCTTGAATTTGTGCTCTTTTTTCACAAATGTATCATAGGTATCCTCTATCAAGTCTCCTGCGGTTTCCAGTGTTGCCGTGCTCTTGACCTCAATATCCTTCAGATACTCAGGATAAATGAAGACCTCATCCACCCACTCGCGGCAAATATAATCGGCGGCATCAGCGAGGTTGGCCACGACTTTTATGCCATATATCTTCTCCCCGGCAGCGTCCCTGTCGCTAATAACAAGGCCCTTAATCTCAAAGTCTCCGGTCGGGGCTGCCGTCTCCACGATCTCCGGGATCCGCCTCTCCTCCGCCACGAGGATGAGCGTCGGCTTCGGCTTGTCTTTGACAATGCGCCGTGTAATGGGCTTCCACGCCAGCCGAATCAGATAGCCGAAAACAAGATGAAAGCCTGCCGTCAGATAAACCGTTATGCGGCTGAAGGTGTCGCCGCTCTTCATCGAAAACATGTAGAGCGACATAATGGCCAGCACCAGAACGATCTGTTTTATACTCTGGACAAACTCCTGATAATAGCCTCTTTTCATCACGTTGTGCATCGTATTGAAGATGGCCGCCACCAGAATATCCACCACCACGAACATAACGGCGAGGGCCCCGTACTGCTCCGAGGCATAGGGAAGCGCGCCGCCCTGTCTGATTGCATAGGCGACGATAAACGCAAGCTGCAAGGCCACAACATCCCAGAGGATGAAGTCCATATGCTTAAGCCAGCCCTGGCTATTTCGTTTATACATCTCTTTATCCCTCGCAAGCGGCTTGCGAAACTAAAAAACCGCGTTCTATATTGGATAATCAGTACACTTGCTGCCTTTCTCAAAAACATACTATCAACAGCAAAACAGTTCTTCAGCAGTCCGTGAAAAGCATATTGCAAAATCTATATTTTTATGTTCTCCGCGAGAAAAAACTAAGATCAGACATTTTTCCATTTTCAATTAGATAATATCACATTACAATAATTAAGGCAATAATAAAATGTACATTGGTATTAATTTCTATTGATAACTGACATAGAACGAAACCGGCATAAAGGGAAAGAATAAATTTCGTTCGACATAATGCGATTGCTTTTTTGTTTTCCATATGGTATTTATTGGTTCGAAAGCACGACACAGCCGCTTTTATAATCTAACAGCGCGGTAATTTCTCCCTGTTAGAAAATGGCGTAAACGGCCCCGGCACCATATAATATAAATCAATACAACTTTGGTTTATACTATTGAGGTGCTCATCATGACGCTGTCGCCAACGAGACTAATGGAAATCAGCAGGAACATTCAATCGGCCCGTCTGAAGCAGCGCAGGACTGCGGAAGATATCGCGGAGAAGATCGGCGTGACGGTGAGTTATTACTGCCAGATCGAAGCCGGGAGCAAATCGCCCAGCCTGGAGACGCTGATCAACATCGCGGACGCACTCCACGTCAGCGTGGAATCGCTCATTTACGGCGCGCCCTCGTCCGCGCGGGACAATATCCTGCACATGATCGGCCAATTGAGCGACGAGGACGCCGAAAAGGTCGAGCATGTCCTTCGCACCGTCATTGAAACGCTGTTATAACGACCTGTATGGGACGACGGAAACGCGAAGTCTGTACGCCCGAACGACCGCCTGAGGCCGATGAGCTGATCCGCTCGATCTTCGTTTCCGACTACAAAAGTCTGGAGATGTTCGCCTACAGTAAGCTCCGGAACCATCAGCTCGCCGAGACGGCGGTCCAGGAAGCTTTTATACTGGCGTTGGAAAAATACGACAGTTTTTGGGAAAGTGCAGACCCTCTCCAATGGCTTTATAAAGCCGTTAAATATATCTGTCTACATACTTTCAGAGAGCAGCAGTACCTGAAGCAGCATACGCTCCCGCTCGATGAAAGAAACGACTTGTCGCTCGGTCGCTGGGATACATATTCGGAGATACCGTCCGAGGTCGCGGAGAGCGAAGAGATGCGTATGCTGCGGGAATTTTACCTTGGGGGCTATACCGTCAGGGAACTGGCGGCGAAATACGGGATCGCAGCGGGCGCGTGCAAGATGCGCCTTCTGCGTGCCCGGCAAAAGCTGGCCAAAAAGCTCCGATAGACCATGTAAACCTGCAGGGCGGCCACACGAAAGAAGGAGGTGTCATATGGCGGACAAGCACGGATCGCGGGACTTTCGTCTCTCGGAACTCTCCGATGAGCAGCTCCATCAGCTTCTGCATGAGGAAATGGAGGCTGACGAACCCGACACGGCGCTGGTCCGGCGCGTTGCCGCCGTCCTGACGTCACGAGAGGAGGCAAACGGACATGAAGTAGACGAAAACGCCGCATGGGAGACCATCCGGCAGTATCAAGAGGACGGTCCGCCGCTTTTCCCCGAGGTAAAGGAGGAACTGGACGGCGCATCGGCCGGCGTGGCTGCGCGAAAACATGTCCGCCATACCCGGCTTTTCAGGGTCGCGGTGGCGGCGGCCATTATCCTGGCCTTGCTGCTCGGCGCCACGGCCGTGGCCGACGCGGCTGGACTCAGTCTCTGGGGGATGCTCACGCACTGGACAGCGGATACCTTCGGGTTGGCAGAGAGGAATCTGGACATCTCGTCTGATCACTTGGAACACCCTGATTTTTATTATCATTTGCGGCGGGCGCTGCAACAGGAAGGCGCTGAACAAGACCTTGTTCCAACATTGGTACCTGACGGATATAGTGTAAGCCAAACAAATACTGAACAAACATATGAAGGTGCTTTCGTTTTTTGTGCTTTGAGCAATGGCGATAACGAGATCATATTTAATTATATAATTTCTAATTTGGAGCAGCCTAATCAGTATTACCCTATTGACGAAATAGAACCGGAAGTGTACACGGTCAACGGTATCGACCACTATATCATGACCAACGAGGGCGAATATGTCGTCAGTTGGACAAACGGGAATGTGCGATGCGATATTACAGGTGTTCCGAATCATGAGGAACTTATCAAAATCATTGACTCTATCTATGTGGGGAGGTCATAGCATGAAACGGATGATAAAAAGGGCAGTCTGTTTAATTTTAGCGCTGGCTTTGAGCGGCATCCCGATCGCCTTTGCGGCGGTCGAGTCCAACGCCTATATTTCTTCCTACGGAGCCGCCATCACCCGGAACGGCAACGGCTCCATCACGGTGAATTTCAATACGCACGGGACTGGCAGCATGGACTCCATCGGCGCAACGGCCATTTCCATTTATGAGAATGGACATCACAAAACCACCTTTTACGCGGCCAATTCCGATTATACCTCTCTGATGCTGGGCAGCGGATACTATTTCTACGGCGGGGTCCCCTATCAGGGAGTAGCCGGTCGAACGTATAAGGCTCTTATCACACACTATGCAGAAAAAGACGGCGGCAGCGGTACGGAGAATCTTTGGACAGCCTCCGTTGTCGCGACCTGATATTTGAGAAAACTGACAGCGGCGTTCCCCTTCTTGGGAAAACGCCGCTGTTTTTTTGCAAATTTTTCTATCTCCCTGTTACCTTTCGCCCTGCCGATGGCATTACAGAGCAGAGGGATGTTAAGGGCGCTATCGCCTAACCTCTCATCAAAAGGACGGAGGGTGCACAGCATGAAAAGAGAGAAAACCATTTTCAACTACGAGGAGGCCGTCTCGTACCGAAAGCCGATGACGGTGACGGCGGTACGGGGCATCCGGTACTCCTTTGGCCTGACGACTTTTCCTATCTGTCCGCGCTGCGGGATCAGCATGGACCGCGAGTATACCGCCTACTGCGACCGCTGCGGTCAGGCGCTCGGCTGGAAGGATCTGGACCACGCGAGAGTCATCCTTTGAGGATACGCTGAACGTTTTTCGATCAAGTCATTTGCAAAAACCGCTGTAGATTCAGGTATGCTATGCGCCGACGCAAGTCGGTCATATAATAGCAGCGTATTGTAATAGACGTGTTTCCCCTGTGGTATAGATTAAACAGTCTGGCGCAACTCGTGAGCTTTGTTCAAGTATGTTGATGACCCGCGTTGAGTCCTTGCTCTTGGTAAAACTTCAAGTGTACAAGATGAGAACTCTGCCGGCTTATCGCCGGTGAAAGCGCGGTAATTGAATATAGTCTTGTAACATCACAGGACACAGAAGTATTCTATCAAACCCTTTCGGGATACTTCTGCGTCCTTTTCTTTTGCTATTGGGCTTTGTGAAGGAGTGCCGGGGGCAGATTCGCCTGCTGCCTCGTCCACGATCCGAACCGCGACAACGAGCGGCCCTGGGCGGAGGATATCGAGGCCGTCGTTTTGGAAGCGGTGTCAACGCGGCTGAATAACGCGCTCTCCCACCGGAAATACTGTTTTTACAGTATTTTCGGCGGGAGGTCTTTTTTTGCAGGGAAAGGTCGAGATATGCGGCGTCGCCACGGGGAAGCTGAAGGTGCTCAAAAATGAGGAGACGATGGCTCTCCTTCACCGTGCCCACGCGGGCGACCGGCAGGCGCGCGACGAGCTCGTTTCCGGCAACCTGCGGCTCGTGCTGTCCGTCATCCAGAAGTTCACCGGCCGCAGCGACAACGCCGACGATCTCTTTCAGGTCGGCTGCATCGGCCTTTTAAAGGCCATCGACAATTTCAACACCGATCTCGACGTGCGTTTTTCGACCTACGGCGTCCCGATGATTGTACCGATGTCGAAACGGAACCATTGGGGGACAAGCGTTATGACCGGAAAACGCGATTTAAACAAATCCACACCGAATATCAAAATAGTTAAAATAAATAAACAAATGAATGAACAAATGATAAGAAACCCGAATCTCTGCAAGAGCGAACCGCCCCATTCCAGGTGGTCAAAGGAGACGATTTTCGACGCCTGCGACCGGTACATAGCGGAGCACGACGGTGTGCTTCGCCCTACGGATTTCCACTCAAAGAGACTCCCCTCCCGCTCTGCGGTCAAGAACCGCTTCGGCATAACGCTGAAGGAATTTCGGGATACATATTACCCCTTGCCCGCAGGACACCAAAAAAAAGCGCACAGCTCCCGAAGGAAGCCATACGCAGCTTTCGTGAGGAGCATCTGCGCTGCAAAGCGACAAGCATGGAAAGCTATGACCGGCGGCGAGCGAAGGGCTCCCCCTGTGCCGTAACCATCGTCCGCCGCTCCGGCGCCGGAAGCTGGGCGAGCTTCTCTCCCGCACCGGGCTCCATAAAAAACGTCCCCCGCGCCGCGGCGCGGAGGGCTATGAGGTGACTATGCACTTTGTGTATGAGGATAGGTTGAAGGAGTGGGAGGAGAGGTGGGGGTTGTAAACTTCTTCTACTATAATGCGTGGAGTTTTTGATTGCTCTGCCGGCCATTCCGTACGTCTTTGCCTTCCCGATCAGCATCTTCATCATCTTGCGGCTGGCGACCATGCCCATTCCGTCATGTGCATCCAACACAACTGTGGTTGGTGTCTCTTTGTTGATCTCAATGTCCGTAACGGGCAACAATGTACCTTTGACAATTCGGTCAATGTAGATCGGTTTAAAGCGATTGCAGCCGTGGCTTTCGATGCCGCGCCTGTCCGATTCCAGAAGAACGTCCGCACAGATCGCAGCGCCTCTCTGGGCACGCCGCATCCCACAAACGCATCAATAAGGAACGAATTCATTAAATCCCACGCAACTACGGGCCTATTGTCAGCCATACATTGATACCTCCAGAGGGCTTTACCCTCTGTCAAAAAACTATTTGTTAAGCAGCTTCGATCCTTTAATCAGCATCCCTTCAGATCCTGTGTGGTTAATCACCTTTGCCGGCACACCAGCAATTGAAACGTTATCCTCTTCAAAGCTCTTATTTACGACTGCATTTGCTCCGATCGCCACACCGTTACCGATTGTAATGGGGCCAAAGAGCTTCGCACCTGGGCCGATATAAACATTGTTTCCGATAGTTGGAGCTTGCCCAGTAGTGCCGGCCGCAGTTCCAATATTAACGCCAACATGGATTCGGCAATTCTCCCCAATTTTAGCCGCGCTGCTGATAACGACTGGGCCTATATGCGCAAGGGAGAGTCCCTTATCTACGCAGTTTCTGCTGATTGAGTATCCACATTTTGTTCCTAATACAAAAGTACGATATGCATAATACTTAGCTAAGACCTTATGCAGTACCCCCACACACACATTGTGATGATACTCATTTTTCCTTACTGGGGTCCTTCCCGCTCATCGCACCGCCGCCAATATGCCCGACACCTCCGTAAGTATCACAGGCAATCTTGCGCCCTGTCACACCGCAGTCTGCAAAGCTGCCGCCGATCACAAAACGACCGGTCGGATTGACCAGCTTTTCAAAGTCAGTGTTCAGCCCATTCTCACAGGCAGCCAGAACCATGATGCCCTCAATGATATGCCGGAAATCCGAAGGTTCCACATCCGGGCTGTGCTGTACGGAACACAGGAACGTCTTAATCTTGCCGCTGTCGTAATCGAAACTTACCTGCGCCTTGGCATCCGCCCGGAACATTCTGCTCGGATGGTTCTTCAATATTTCCAGGAAGCGGGTTGCTACCACGAATGGGATCGGTAAAAGCTCCGCCGTCTCATTCGTCGCGTATCCGTACATCATGCCCTGATCACCGGCACCGCCCTTATCCACTCCGAGGGCGATATCCGAGCTCTGTTCCTTCACCAAGATGCCGATATCCGAACCTGCATAGATTGGATCAAACTGCATCCCACCAACACGGTCAAAGCCGATTCTCTCAAACACCTCATACACCAGCTTCCGGTAATCCGGCTTGTGCTGACTGGTCAGCTCACCGGCGATGATGATGTGACTGTCCTTGATCAGGCACTCGATAGCGACACGGCTCTTAGGATCGTGCTGCAGGCAATCCGTCACAATCGCGTCCGCAATCTGATCACAGATTTTATCCGGATGGCCATTGCTGACCTGCTCACATGTGATGATTTTGCTCATTTTCTCTTTCCTTTCCGCTGGATCTCTGCCAGCTTTCTTTTTTTCCTGATTCCGAAGATCTCACGAAGAATTTCCCGCAGAATACCTCTAACCGAGAGTTCCGGACGATGAGTCCATGTGATGGACACAATAAAAAAGCCGGTCAGCAGAATGAAAACTGCTGCCGGAATCATGATCAGAAGCGCAATGATCATTCTGCTCTCCTTTCCGCTCATCTTGCCCACCTTTGCTCATGCCATCTGTGTCCATACCCACGAAGTTGGCAGCCACAATGGTTGGCAGGTAGTTCTATTTTTCTTTTATATTTTTCTTTATTCTTCTCTTTGTAAAAGTTGTAAAAGTTAAAAATATAATTCTATATAAAAGAAAATGAAAAATAGAAAATACAGAATTGAACTTTTACAACTTTTACCGGAGCTCTATCTGGGTTCTCATCCAAAGCAACCTCGAAAGCTATAAAAGGGGCTTCTGAAGCCTACTATAGAAAACCGAAGTGGGTTTCCAGATCACATAGCCTTTCCCTCATCCGACAGCGGGACAAAAGCGTCCTGATCCTCGTCCTCCGCGCCGACTTCCTCTTTGCGCAAGCGTACACCGATGATAAGTGGAGTCATGTTTCCACCGCCCTTCGGTCTTCTTGTATCCACCATATACGCTTTCTCCATGGCGGCCCGGAAGTTCTTATAGTTGTCAGGACGATAATTCATTTCCTCACACCATCGGGAATACACACGGTACGCCGCCTTGCAGGGCACCTGATACTTATCCCCGTCATCGTCCTTTCCTTCCTCCAGCCAAGAATCGATGAACTGACTGATACGGTCGGAATCTTGACGATACTGAGCCGTTGCAGCTTTCACATCCTCAGGCGGCTCCAAGCCTTCCTCCTTGAACAAACGATAGCCCTCCACCGCCCAGTTGAGGATACCGGAAAGCGCTTCCGAATCAGAGAGTGTTGTTTTCAGGCTCTTATCCTGCTCATGCTCCTCAAAGTGCCGGTTGAACGGGATAATCAGCAGACGCCCGGACTCAAAGAGCGTCTGATCCGTCACGTTGGGCAGATGATTGGTGTCGATGAAGATCTTCGCCTGCAGCTGAAACTCGAAACTGTTCTCATGCAGGAACCTTGCCGTGATGCGGTTGTTTCCGGTCAGCTGTTTCGTAAGACTGGCGTTAATCGTCAGCTTCTGCTCCATTTCAGAAATGCCGACAAATCTGGCACCGGCAAGACGGGCGACATCTTCAGAAGGCGCACCATTGGAAGGACCACGGAAGTTGGATGCCAGCATGTCCGGCTTCGCAGACCGGCCGTACTCACCCATGAGACGGAGGATCGTTTCGATGGTCGTGGTCTTTCCGTTTCTCGTCGTCGGCCCGTACATGATGAACAGGCACTCCAGGCTGGTGTCACCGGTCAAAGAATAGCCGACTGCCTTCTGGAGATATCTTCCGACCGCTTCCTTGCCTTGCATCACCTCATCCACGAACCGATCCCAACGCGGACACGTTGCTTCCGGATCATAGGTGATCGGACTGATCTTCGTGATAAAATCACCCGGATCATGTGGCCGGAAGGACAGCGTATTCAGGTCCAGTGTTCCGTTGGCGCAGTTGAACAGATATTTACTGGAATCAAAAAGCTCCATACGCACCGGATAAACAGACTTGGCGTCCTCCACCATCGTCTTCCGGTTTTTCCTCAGCTGCAGCTTCTGTACCCGTTTGATATATCGGTTCCTGGTATCCTCATCTTTGATGCTCAGCGCAAAGGTATAGCCGTAGGCGGCCAAGCCTCCGAGTGCGTAGAGCATCATCTGACTGTTATGGACAGCATCCACATAGACGCCCTGTCCCGTCTTGAAATCACAGATATGCAGCAGACCTTTCCCGTTCTCATCTTTCCCGATGATCAGCATGTCCGCTGTCCCGAAACCGGAAGGAGCGATGTGACTGTAATCCACTCGCTCCTCCACTAATACCAGGGGTTCGATCCCATTCCGCTTCATCTGTTCGATAATCGAAATGACGAACTCCGCATACACATCGGTGATCTGATCGATCTCCTCCGTGTAGAACTCCTCTGATTGAGGACGCTTCACTCTTTCATGCAGGTATTTCCGTACCTTGTATTCACAGACCTCATGGGCGAAGGTTCCCTCCTCGGCATATACCGGGCTCTCATTGGGGAATCCCTCCTGAAGCCGTACCGATGGTGGGCAATGCAGCCACTGTTTGGAACTGGATGCGCTGAGCAGCGCATGAACATCCGGCATTTGGGCACCTCCCGATCAGATTGCGGAGAGGTCTGTCACAAACGCCTCATACCTGGCAGCAGGCAAATCGCTCACCTTCGCTACACCATAGGACTTCAGGATCGCGCCGATCTTCTCATTATTGGATCGGTTCTGCTTGATCTTCTGGACGATGATTCTTGTGATATCATCCTGGGTGACGGTGCTTACCGTTTCCTCAGTCCCGGCAGTTTCCGTTGCGTTCTCCGGAGGATTTACCACCTCGGCAGAAGCATCATCGTCCACAGGAGCAGAATCAGCAGCAGGAGAAGAAGGTACAGCACTCTCCACTCCGGCCCTCTGGACATTCTCAGCATTCTTCCGTTCCTCCTTTGCTCGTTTATCAGCCGCCATCGCTTCCAAGCCATCAATATTGCCGGTCACCAGGTGCAGAATAGCACTGGGTTCCAGGGAAACATGAGGATGCAGAGCCTCCAGCATGGTCACCGCACCTGAAAACACCAGGCTGATCCCCTGGATCACCTTTGCCGTCTCAATGCTGATAGCTTCCTGCTTCTCCTCTGCACTGTGCGCTTGTTCTTTATCAGTCTTCGCCATAGATCCGTTCCTCCTCTTCGTCATCATCCAGGAACGCAGGCTGCGCCTCATCCCGTTTGAACACAATGCTGAGGCCATCGTCACCGTTTTTGACGGTCATCATCTCTGTGCGCAGCTCCAGGTCGGGGAGCTTTGCTGCCGCCGTTGCCACAGCACGGAACAGTTCTGCAAGCGTCTTGCCCGCTTCCATATAGCCTCGGTCCATTTCCTTGGCCATCTCATCCAGGATACGGTCAAATACTCCTTTGATCTGCTCCTCTGCGCCTTTCTCTTTGTTACAGCGCTCATAGAAACGCTGTTCGTTCCGGGAGTTCCTCGGTTCCATTTTCTTCTGTTTCATGTACTGGTCCTTTCTCCGGATAATCCAGTAACGAGGCACGGTTGCGAATCTTGCCGCAGCCGTCCTGGTAAAATGTTCGAAGTTTTCAAGTCCTCTCATATACTGTCGTGGGAGAAGCCGAAAGTCAGGGTTCCTCACGAGAAAATTTCTTTTTTTCTTTTCGCCCTTTCCAAAGCACTCCGCAGGCGCTCATTCACAGACTGCTTGGTGATGCGTAATTGTGCTGCGATTTCCGGCTGCGTATAGCTTCGACCGTTGCTTTGAAAACAAGATCGACCGCTGTCGTGCATGCCGGTTGTTTAAGTGAACTCTCCACCTTCGGCTCTGAAAGCCAAAGCAGCTTAAAATTCCTGGCCTCGTCTACTCCTATCGCTTTCGCTGCGCCTTCCGGGCAGCGGTCCATGTAACATTGGATTGCCTTGAAAAAATCCTCGCTGAATACCTCCCTGAGAATCTCGACAACGCTGTATGGCCGCGATCCACGCTCAAGGGAGTTGTGCGCCTCTGCTGTATAAAACGGCATGAGAACAGGCACGATACCGCCATTGTCCGGAAGCATGGTAAGCCCATAAGTCCGCATAAGGCATCCCTCCTCATAAGATTGTGACCATCATCGGTGTGGAAGCGTGAGAGTCATCCGTCCGATCTGATGTGTTATCCATTATAATCACACATGGATAGAATTTCAAGAGAAAATTTGTAGGTAATTTTGCATCTAGCTCTTGAAATGTTAAAGTATCTTGTGCTATAATGGCACCACGATGTACCAGTGCACCCTGAAAAGGTGCCTTCCACAGCTGGCACAGGATTTCATAAATCCGAGTCGCTTCTGCTGTATATCCGTGGCAGATGCAGCTCTCGCCCCAAATTCCACTAAGGAGGCAACACTATGGCAACGAGTAAACAAAAAGCCGGAAATGCGACTCCGAGAATCGTCAGTTTACCCTCAGCACAGCAGCCCGCCCTGCAGTTCGGCTCTATTCTGAAAGAACACAGGAAAAAAGCCCGCATATCCCAGAAGGACTTTGCGGAGATGATGCACGTCACCCGAAATACGATCATCAACTGGGAAGCGGACAAGTCCAAACCTGACTACAGCCTAATCCCGGAAGTGTGTACTTTGCTTAACATTAAGCTCCATGAATTATTCCGCATGCAGGCAGAAAATGGTCTGAGTGACCTGGAAGAACGAGTCGTCGGAAACCTCCGACAGCTGAACCCTACCAGCAGACGGGTCGTTGACAAGATGATCAGCACCATGGTGGATGAAGAACCGCGTGCCAAGGACCAGACTCTGAAGAAAACTTTTGCTCTTTTTCTTCAACGTCCCGGCACGGTCGCCGCAGGTGTTGGCAGCTATGTGCCGGAGGAAGCGCCCGAGTATGTCTTCTTAAGAAAGAATCACATCAATGCCAGAGCAGATGGCATCGTCCTGGTCAATGGAAACAGCATGGAGCCCGTATATCACAACGGCGACTATGTTTATTATGAAGAGGCTTCCTCTGCTGATCCCGGTGAGGATGTAATCGTAGATACGGATGATGGCGCTGTTATCAAACGGGTGGATGATGATCATACCCTCTACTCTGTCAATCCGGCCGTCCCGTATCCTTCAAAGAACGATCAGAACAGCCTTGTCATTCGTGGCAAGGTTCTTGGTGTTGTTGCTTCCTCTGATCGTCCCGCAAAAGAAGATGCTGGTCTCCTGGAAGAACTGTTCGTGGATGAAATCCGTGAGTTCAATGAAGAACACGGAATAAGAGACTGGTAAGAAAGGACGGTGCCATTGGATGACTCTTATATAACCGGGTCTTTGCGGCCCGGTCTTATAATCTCGCCGCACTTTCATGCGTTACCTCTCTAAAGTAGAAGAATTCAAAAAAAGGGCCGGAAATCAATCCGACCCCTCAATCACAATAATCGGGCAATCCACTTTTGCACAGTCCTCAGTGCAGCGGCCATCCTCGAAGATCACCGTTCGCATCAGGATCGGGCAGATATGGACTTCTCGCGTGTTCTCACTCACAGCTTTTTCTCCAGATCTGCAATGATCCTCTCCTCCACTACCTCAGCAGCAGCTTTGTCCCCCGCCGTCACACTGATATACAACTTGAGCTTAGGCTCGGTCCCAGAAGGTCTCACGACCACAGAGCCGCTCGCGCCTTCGCCTTCATAGAAGAATTTCAGCACATCAGACTTCGGCAGGCCGTTTATGCCTGGCAAATAGTCCTCCGTCTTTACCACCTGCATCCCTGCGATCTCATCCAAGCCTGCGTGGAAGGATTTCATGATCTCTGCCATCTTTGCCATGCCGCTGCTTCCGGGGAACTCATAAGAGTGTAGCGTGTTCAGGCAGTAGCCGTAAGTTGAGTATATCTCCTCCAGCTTTTGGATAAGGCTCACGCCCCTCGTCTTGTAGAAGGCGAACATCTCACAGATCATGAAGGCAGCATTGACAGCATCTTTGTCCCGGACATATGACCCAGTCAAGTAACCATAGCTCTCCTCAAAGCCGCAGATATAATTCCGCTCATCTTCCAGTCGCCCAATGACCTCGCCGATGTATTTGAAGCCGGTCAGGACGTTTACAGTCTTAACGCCATAATGCACAGCAATCTTCTCCGCCAGGTCCATTGTGACTATCGTTTTGATGAACACAGGATCGGCGGGCATTTTATTATGTTTGACGCGCTGAGAGCAAATGAAATCCAAGAGAAGCAGGCCCACTTCATTGCCGGAGAGAAGCTGGTATTCACCGGATGATGTACGAACTGCAATCCCGCAGCGATCAGCATCAGGATCAGTCGCCAAGAGCAGATCTGCGCCAGTCTCAGCAGCATACTTCAGCCCCAGCTCCATAGCTTCTCTGATTTCAGGATTCGGATAAGGACAGGTTGGGAAGTTTCCATCAGGATTCCGCTGTTCTTCGACCACTGTAATGTTGGTGAAGCCCGTCTCCTCCAGCACTCTGGTGACCGGCTCTAAGCCTGTTCCATTGAGAGGGCTGTAAACGATGGCAACATCCCTGTTCACTTCATCTCCGTACAAGACGCTCTGCTCCCTCACCTCTTCGATGAAGCTGTCGAGCACATTCTCCGGGATGAATTCAACCTTGCCCTCGATCCTGGCGCTGGACCATGGTATTCTCTTTACATCGGAGAAGATGTCGATTTTCTCGATCTCAGCCAGAATCTCAGCGGCGGCTTCAGTGGTGATCTGGCAGCCATCCGAGCCGTACACCTTGTAGCCATTGTATTTGGACGGGTTATGAGAAGCCGTAATCATGACACCTGCAGAAGCTCCGATGCTCCGGGTTGCATACGATACTGTCGGCACGGGAAGAAGACGGTTCCACGCCCACACATTAGCGACCAACTTTTGTTATTGCTTTTTTTATTAGTAGTGTGTTAGTATTGAGGTGAAAAAAATAAGCCTTTTTTCTCGTTTCAAAGGCTCTGGGGATTGGTCAGCAAAGCGTACTTTTACGACCAACTTCCCTTGTCCATTTTAAAAATGTCTGATGGGAAATATTCATACTTCGGGCGGCGGCGCGGGCGGAGAGCTCGCCGTCGGCCCATTTTTTATAGAATGAATCGTACTCCGGCGGCGGCTCCATGGCCGTTCTGCCGAAACGGACGCCTCGGGCCTTTGCCGCGGCAATGCCCTCGGCCTGCCGCTGGCGGATGAATTCCCGCTCGGTCTGCGCCACATAGCTGAGAAGCTGGAGCACTATATCGGCAATGAGCGTTCCCATCAGGTCCCGATCCTGCCGTGTATCCAGCAGCGGCATGTCCAACACGACTATGGCGGCCCGCTTTTCTTTTGTTATCACCCGCCATTGCTCCAAAATCTCGTCATAGTTGCGCCCAAGCCGGTCTATGCTCTTTACAAAAAGCGTATCCCCCTCCTTCAGCTTTCTTAAAACCCGCTTGTAGCCCTGTCGCTCAAAATCCTTCCCGCTCTGCTTGTCCAGAAAGATGTCCTTTTCCGCCACACCGGCCTTGAGCATGGCGATATGCTGTCGATCTTCGTGCTGTTCCTTCGTGGAAACGCGGATATAACCGTAGGTCTGTTTTCCCATGTGAATCCCTCCAAAATTGTGTGATAACATAATTTTAAAGGAAGCGCAAAAACGTGTAAAACATATATTCAGGCACTATAAGCACATCTATAGGCAAAAAGCACCCGCTGTCATATCTGACAGCAGGTGCTTAATCAGGTTCTACAGGTTCTATTACTCTCCAAGAGCTTTTTGATGAACATCTGAATTGATTTTCACTAACGCCGGCTCGTCCGCCAACAATCGTTTCACATCAGAAATACCGAAAAAAGGCTTCTCTTTATACAGTCTCTTGAATATCTCTCGTACAAATATCAAATCACTCTCTGTGTCAATGGTCATTCGTAACCTTGAGTCATCGACACTGGAAACATAGTATTCGACCCTGCCGTTACCCATACTCTGATACATATACGGAGTCACGTGCTCTAATTCAAAAGGCCTGTCTGCTTTCTCCAACGCTTCCGACAGCGCCGCGTGGGTAAAAATCTCGACTCCGCTGCCTATCGGGTAGTTTCTATAGCAGGTATAGGTCAGTTCTTTTGCCCAGAAAAACGCCAACATGTTTTCAATCAATTCGATATCAATCATAGGGTTATCGCCTGTGGCTCTAATGTAAGCATCAGCAGGAAAACGCCTCGATGCAAGGCCGAATCTGTCCAGCACATTATCTTCACTCCCCCGAACAAGGGGCACATTATTGATATTGCAAAAATCTGCTATTGCGTCGTCATCAGCCTTGTTTGACGTTGCTACGATAACGTTTCCAATGCCTTTTACTGCTCTCAGCCTTTTTATTATGTGCTCAAGAACGGAAACTCCATCGATATCCATCAGGACCTTTCCGGGTAAGCGCGTAGAGCCCATCCTCGCTTGTATGACGGCATTAACTACCTTATTCTCCATTTTTTGATTATCCATTCAGTCCGGTTTTTTGAGAACATGAGCGGGAATCCCCGCCACTACGAAGCCGTCCGCTACAGGCTTTGTAACGACAGCGCCCGCGCCGACAGTGGCGTTATCACCAATAACTATGTTCGGCAGCAGCGTGCTGTTTGCGCCGATATACGCCTTTGAGCCGACTGAAACATGCCCCAGCAGCACCGCGTCAGGCGCCACTACAGAGAACGCCCCTACTTTTGCGTCATGCATGATATTAGCGCCGGTATTCACTCTGACGCACTTATCAAGAAAAACATTTGATGAAATATTACACAAGCTTTGGATCATGCATCCTTCAGAGATTTCGGCTGACTTTGATATTATCGCTTCCGGGGCAATAAGGGTCTTGAAGCTGAAGCCCAGTCCTTTATACCGCTCATATATCTTTTCCCGTACTTCCGGCTTATCGGGCGTGATGACAAGGGGAAAAGCGATATAGTCGGAGCATTTTCTTATAAATTCCTCGTCGCTGCCAAGATATTGATACGGCCCTTTCAGCTCGTAATCGACCACCCCTGCAACAGCGCACCCGCACTTTTCACACAGCTCAGCCATTTCGATAAAATAACCTATCAGTATTATTTTCTCCATCTTCGCCGCCTCAGAAATCAATCGATCTCATTCAAAATCTTCTTTTTCCAGTAATACATCCTCACGTATGTCCTTGTTGGCCCTTTTCCCAACCAGGCTGTCAAATTCCTTTGGAGATATACCTGTTCCGGGGCGCTTAAAAATGACCATGTTTTCAGTCAGCCTCTCGCCCTTCATTATTGGACGTAGACTGACGGCAGACCTTCGCACGCTGTTTCTCGTTGTTATTTCGTCCTCCTGACAGCCTAACACGTCGGAGCCGCAAATGGTCTTAATGAACTCCAGTGAAGTTTTCAATTTCCTTAAATCATCACAATCCATCGAGTGGAAATGATCGTTTTTCTTCTTTATCGTCTTATCAAGCGTAAAATGCTTTTCGATGACTTTCGCCCCCAATAGGTAGGCAGTCTTTAAGACGTCCATCATGGCATCGGGCTTTGTATGGTCTGAGTATCCTACTATGACATCCGGATATCTGTTGGCTAAAGAGCGGATTTTCAGCAAATTTGCATTTTCGTATGGCGTCGGGTACTCAAGCACACAGTGCAGGAGCGTAAGCATCCTGTTATTGCAGCTCTTTATCAGGGAAACCGCCTCATCGATCTCTTCAATATTGGAAGCGCCTGTGGAGAGGATGATGGGCCGGTTCTTTTTGGCAATCTTCCTCATGAGCGGAATATTGCTTATATCTGAGGACGATATCTTATACACTTCCATATATGGCTCAAGATAATCGGCGGATTCCATGTCAAACGGAGTAGAAAAGAATTCGATCCCCAGACTGTTTGCATACTGCGAAAGCTCTTTATACTCCTCTTCTCCCAACCTGTCATACATTTGGAAGAGCTCAAACTGCGTTTCGACTGGAATATCATTTCTGTCCCATGCTCCCGGTGAATCCTTCATCGCAAGATTGCGCGCTTTATACGTTTGGAATTTTATCGCGTCCGCGCCGTTCTCAGCCGCAGCTTTGACCATAAGTTTTGCCGCTTCCAGCGGCGACCCCGCGCACCGGTCTACGAACTCATAATAGTTAACGCCGGCTTCTGCAATAATATAATAGCCCTGCTCCTTGATTTTGTTGTAATACCTATCGCCAAGCATTTTTCCTCTCCTGTTCGACAATGGAAAATATCCTTTCTATCGCTTTCGTATCAAAAGTTTCGATACCTGCCATGCTCATTCGTTCTATATCTAAATCCGTTATCCTACTGATGATCTCTTTATTCCAGCCTTCATATGAACCCGCATATATCGCCCCGCCTCTTTTTTCCATAAAAAGCCCCGTATTGACCTCGTGGGGAGCGTTTGCAATAATCATGCACGGCAAGCCGCTGGAGCTTGCTTCACAGCACGTTACACCACCGCCGGTAATAGCAAAATCAAACCTTGAAAACTCCTCAATAAGCGAGGGGACATTTTGAAGAACGGGATAGTTTTTTGCATTGACCCTGTCCAATTCTGCTCGATGACTGAAATCCGGTCCAATGATCACTTCAACATTCAAATCCGTTTTACAAAGCTGATCTACTGCCTCGACAGTCATACCGTACGGATCGCTCCCGCCGAGAGAAACGATCACATTGTATACTTTCCTCCGCACCCTCCTATATGAATCTATTTCCGGGTTCAGTATGACATATTCAGGCCCGCAGTATATCTTTTTCCCCCCGACCTCATGTCCCGTGAGATATATCATACCTCCGAAATGTATATCGCATAGCTCAACCCCAGGACCAAATTCATCAACGGCGCAAAACAGAATATCGTTTTTCGTAATATGCTCCGCCATAGATATATGCGTTTCAAACTTATCCTGAAGCCAGACGTCCGCACGATATTTTTCGATCAGAGGCGTTTCCCAGTCAGCTTCATCCGCATAGTCAACGATTTGAAAGGGAACGCCTTTGTTTTTCAGGATTTCAACAGCTTTTTCATCATCATTGATCAAGAGGATGAAGGGGACATGCCTTTTTTGGAGAAAAGAAGCGTACAGCAGGGAGCGAAAAAAGTGCCCCATCCCCCTCGTTTTTGAGCTTTCGACGCAAATAATATACAAAGCGCGGCCTCCGGTCAAAGGCTGTTCAAACCGTCTTTTATGGTTTTGCAGATGTACGAGACCTCATCATCCGTGAGGGCGCCATACATCGGAACGGTAAATTCATGATCCGCCACAAATTCCGTTACGGGCAATTCCGCAGGGCAGTCTTTATATATACTGAATCTGTGCGCCGGCGGATAATGCATACTGGTCTGTACCCCGTTTTTTGCCATGTAGCTTCTGACAGCGTCTCTGTAAGCCGCGTCGCCATTATTCAATACCAGCGGGCAGATATAGAGCGAGCTGATCTCCTCATATTTTCTGAACGGTATGACTATTCTCTCATCATCGCCCAGCATTTTAATGTACAGTTCTCTTACATGCCGCCTTTTTGCAATATCCGGCAACAGCTTATCCAACTGTACTAATCCTATCCCCGCAAGGATATCGTTAAAGCGATAGTTATAGCCAAGCCCTATAACATCATAAGACGCGCTGTGTCCTGTAGACCGTTCATAAGACATCGTCGTCATGCCATGCGATCTTAAAAGCTTGACGCGTTCATATACTTCTTCATCATTCGTGACGAGGATACCTCCCTCGCCGGTCGAAATGTTCTTATTGGAGAAAAAGCTGAAACAGCCCGCAAGACCAAAGGTACCTAATTTCCTGCCCTTATATTCCGACATCGGTCCGTGGCAAGCATCCTCAATCAAGGCGATCTTATGTTTATCGCATATCGCCAGTATCCTGTCCAAATCACAGGCAAAGCCGCCATAATGCATAACGATCACCGCCTTCGTCTTGGGCGTGATCAACTTTTCGATCTTGTCGGGATCGATACACAGATTTTCTTTAGAGGCAATATCGCAGAACACGGGCGTCCCGCCGGCATATTTGATACAGTTGACCGTCGCCACAAAGGTCATCGACGGCACGATCACTTCATCGCCCGGGCCTATCCCGGCTGCCAGCACGGCAAGATGAAGGGCTGCCGTACAGTTTGCGACAGCAACGGCATATTTCGCGCCAAGCATATCGGCAAATTTCTTTTCTAATTCTATTGTTTTTGGCCCGCTGGAAATCCATTTGGAATTCAAAACATCTACGACCGCTCTATTTTCGGCCTCATCAAAATTCAAATTGAACAACGGAATCTGATAACTCATGTGCTTCTCCCTTCAAATTACTAAATACAATTAGTCTTTTATGTCAAGACGCTTTTTCATCTCGTCCATGGTGTCAAACTGCCCCATATCGAGCCACGCGTTCGCGCTAACGGTATATATCCCCACATTTTCCCCCTCGTCTTTCACCTTCTGGATGATATCGGGAAAGCCGACGGGCTTTCCGGGTTCTATCATATCTATGACCTCCGGCTCCACGATATAAGTACCTGTATTGGTCAAATAACGAAGGCTAGGCTTTTCCCGCATGGAAAACAGGGCTCCGTCCGCATCCGTTTCAATAACGCCATAGGGCACCTCATACCGCTGGTTTGAGCAGATCATGGTGACGATATTTTTTCGTTTCTTATGGAATGTGAGTATTCTGGAATAATCTTCATCTATGAACGAATCGCAATTCGTCAGCACGAAGGTGGAGTGTATCAGGCCTTTCATCAGGCGCAGGCCGCCCCCTGTGCCAAGCGGCGTATCCTCATCCACAAAACGGACCTTATACGGGTGCTCAAATTCGTTATAATACGCTTTTATCATGTTTCTCTTGTAATTGACTATAAAAAAGAACTCATGACACCCGTTGGAAACGAAACGGTTCACAATATGCTCGGATATAGGTATCTCGCCAATCGGGATGAGCGGCTTGGGCAATATTTTCGTATAGGGATAGAGTCTCGTGCCCTTGCCGCCCGCCATGATAACGACGGGAACGTCGATTTGTTCAAAATGCGACCTCTTCTGGTCCTTGAAAATGATATCTACGATATTGTTTTCGCTGTCAACGACAGGGAGCGCGTTGACCCTCTTCTCTGCGAAAACACTATCCGCATCAGAGTAATCCTCTATGTGAATAACGATAGGATTGGCCGTAGCCGCCTCAAATGCCGGGGCGTTCAGACTGTTCCCTTTCAGTATCCACCTTGAAACGTCCCCGTATGTAAGCGAACCCTTCAGCTTACCGTCTGTAACAAGAAACACTATTCTTTTTCCTGTTTCGTTCAGTATCCTCAAAGCCTCTACCAGTGGGGCCGAATCGTCTATCAAATATTTGTATTGTTCTTTTTCCATAAGCTTCACCGCTTTATGACAGCAGATTATACGACCTGCGGGGAATCACATCTTGCTGTCCAGAGACCTGCCGGTTTCAATATGCTCAAAGTTCGGCAGATAATCTGTCATTATTCTGACTATTTCTTCTTTCGTAGTTGTCGTCTTATCAAAAGCCGCGTTCAGGGCTTGGAAGAGCGCTTCAACTTTTCTTTTATCCGGTATCTGCTTTCCGATGATTACTCCAAGAGAACTGAAGCGTTGCATATCGGCCTTCTCTGTGTCGGTCACAAATTCCTCAAACGGCTTTTCGCCTGTGGTATCGGACGCGGCATAGTGTACCGGATACAATTTGCCTCCCGCTTTGAGCTCCTCCGCCTTTTCAACAGCCTCCTCATCGGACGCGCACTCCAGCGCCTCATAACCGTGCGCTTTCAAGAGTTCTGTCCCGATTGCGTCAAAGGTCATCATCTGCGCTTCGGACAGCTTGGGAAAGAATATTTCACGGTTCTTTCCGAGGATGCAGGCGAGGAGACATATCTGCCCCGACTCCTCTGGACTTACAAAGTAGCGGCGCACATCGCTCGGGGCCGAGAGCGGCTGTAGCTTTTGTATTCTGGCGAGAAAGCCCGCGGGCAACGACCCATTGGAGAAAGCCACATTGGCAAAGCGGGCCGTCTTCACCGGAAATATGTCGGAGTAGCTAAAAATCACGTCCTCCATGATCCGTTTGCTGGCTCCCATGATATTCACAGGATTGGCAGCCTTATCCGTGGACACGCAGAAGTATTCCTCCGGCGGATATTCGGAGAGCAGGTCGAGGAGATGCCTTGCGTGGAGGACATTGTTCTGAAGCAGCGCTTCAACGCTGTATATATCCTTCTCCGACCGCACATGCTTGTGAGCGGAGAAATTCCCGACGATATCGAAGCCGCCGCGGGACCGGAACATCTTCTCAAAAACGGGAGAAGCAAAGTCCATCGGATAAGGGATATAGTCCTCCGGCACAAACATGTCTTTGGTTGACCTTACATCGCGTGTCAGCTCCGCCAAAGCGTTCTCGTTCGTATCTACGACCACGAGCGACGCCGGATGAAACGGCAGCATGACCTTTATGAAGGATGACCCAATAGAGCCGGCGCCGCCTATTACCAGCACCGATTTCCCTTCAATACGCCTGCGTAATTCATCGTTGTTCGCCTCGATATCGGGCAAGAACATGGAGGAAGGACGTTTGGTAACATATTTTGAGATGAACTGATCTAAATGAAACATGGCATATTCCGGGGACAGTCCCGAAACTCCTTTCTTATACTGGTCAGCCGCTATATTTCAACGTGAAGGCTTGAAGCGTTCAGGGTCTTCAAGGAAACTGCTGAGAAGATCTGTCCTTTCCGTTTCCCACAAAAAGGCACCTTTTTTCCTGCTCTCGATATACTCCTCTGGGAGCGAAACATCGTCAATGAGTATTCTTTTGTCTAACAGCGCGGCTTGGTAGAGGACTGTTGAATTTCTTGCGATCACATAGTCCGCGCCATTTATGGATCGCTCTATATCAATCTTACGATTATCCTCAAAAGTGGAATCCGGGAACCCTGCGGCGTCTTCTTTTTCAAACGGATAGGACGGGTGACATCTGATCTCCAATTTCATGCCGTTTTCTTCCGCTGTTTTTACGAGTCTCCTCAAAACGGGTACTATTTTTTTAGGATAGTTCTGCGTGTAGTATTTCAAAACCGGTTTTTCATTAACGACCTCATATTTATTGAGCTTTACACAATCAGGCTTTTCGATTTCAAAGTCTGTTGTACCGCATCTCATTGTCTTATATGCGTCGATAAAAAAGTCGTCCCATATAGACATTACGTCAAATGTGGAAAACGGGCATTTCAAATCTACAATGTTGAAACCGTGCATCAGGTTGATATGCTTGAGATGACAAGTGCGGCAATACTCGGTTAAAACACTCGATGTAAAGGAGTACTCACAGGAACAAAGAATATCTTTAGGCTTATATGTCTCGATCGCCCACTTATAGTTTGCCAGCTTTATAAGGTTTTTTAATAAAAAATAGTATGAAAATGGATGCTTTTCCCACAGCTCTGAAACAATGCGCCTCTCCTGTTTTCCCAACAGCCATCCCTGTGAACGGCGCACCTGCTGGAAGCTTTCCTTATACTTTGCTGGGATGATATTCATTTTGTATTCATCGGAGATGAACACATGGTCGCAGCTCTCTGCAACGCCGGAAACACCTTTCCTCAAAAGCAAAAACCAAAACGGGAAGAAGCAGGCCAGATTTCTGATAAAGGAAACAGATTTTTTGACGCCGTAGAGCTTGCTGTTGCATAAATACTGAAAGTAAGACCGCTCCATATAGTCCACGGGCTCCGGAAACGAATTTATGTAATCCAGAACCTCATCTGTCGTGTATGGCTTGTAGGAAGACTTGTTAAATACCTTTATCTTGAAATTGTTAAGTTTACCGATGATACTCATCTTATTTATCCTCAAAATATGGCTACCTTGCAGACAAACAAGTTTATATTCATTTTCACATATACTTGCCGTCACGTTTTAACTCGAGATAATGGGGAATATCCCTAGTCTTAAACACGATTGCCGGATGACCACCAGCAATGCTGTATTTAGGTATTGTACCTATAACAACACTCCCCGCCTGAATGATCGCCCCTTCTTCAATTACTGTTCCGCCAAGAACAATCACTCTATCGCCGAGCCAGACATTATCTTCAATCACTATATCTTTTGCAATGTATGTATCATCATAAGGAATTGCTTTCCCGTGATCATAATTATGGTTTTGGGATACCATAAGGCAGTCTCGCCCTGAATGAAAATTGTCTCCAATGGTTACTTTACCAACACCGCTTATTCTCATTCCGTTAAAATTAACATTATTACCTAAAACAGTACTGCGACTAACAACCGAAAAATGATTCACATGTAATTGAGCTCCTGCTGATTTCGCTCTTAATCGCACAAGCAGTTTGAAAATAAATCTAATAAGCTTCATTATTCAAAATACCTTTCTGAATAGCCCTTGTTTTTTGAATCTATTTAGTAAAACTACTGCCGCCACACACACGAATAGAATAACCATCATTCGCAAAATGAAAATATTATACAATAACCGACACAAGAAGAAGGCCACTAACGAAATACCGCTTAATGCAAAAATCAATTTATTATCACATATATCTGCATTGTTCATCTTTTTAGTAACCATATAGTGGAATAAAATAATGCAAAAATTACAAAAAGCAGTTGTATACGCCGCCGCACTGTAACCATATGCGGAAATAAAGAAGTAGTTTAAAACCAAGTTCATTATTGCAGTGCATACTGTCACAATCGAGATCATGGACGTTTTTTTTGCATAGAACTCTATGTTGACATAGAACAAATTCAAAAAATTATAGTAGCATCCCAGCATAATAATAGGAACCAACAATAAGGCTTCTTGGTATTTGCTGCCTCCAAGAACCCATACAATTTCCGGGCCTAACAGGCATATCAATAAGCTGCCAATGGAAAAGAAAAAAATATATATTTTCGACACTCGCCTAATAGACGAATAATTCTCATTGGTCATTCTCCGATAGAACCACGGCAACCATGCATTATTCAATGAATTCCTAAGAAGATTTATCGCAAGGGCACAAGTATATACCAGTCCATATATTGCAGCATATTCTGGTCCGCACATATTCTTTATCATTATTTTGTCACTGTTGCCCATAATAATACTTGATACCAAATGGGGTACAATGGGCAGTGAAAATATCAAAGCATACTTGATATCTCCGAGATTTACTTTTTCTCTTTTTCTCAGAGAGAGATATATTAGAATGGCCGCACCCCAAATAGTAGAATTAATAGCGAGCCCAAACAGTAAAGATATCAACCCGCTCCGGCTTATTCGAACCAAAAAATATGGTATCAAAAACGAAAACAAACCATATGCTATCGTTATAATAGAAGAAGTCTTATACTTTACTTCCGCTCGCTGCTGCGCTTGGTATATTTGGAGGATAGGAGAGAAAACGATGATCGCGCACAGCATCCAGATAAAGCTCCGGTCAATGCCGATGATGCCGTTTATCCATGCGTTGGTATTGACTAAATAAAGGAGCCCCCCCAGTATCAGCGTTACTGCTACGCTGAACCACGAAATCGTAAAAACATAGCTGTTAAAGCTGTCGTCCGTTTCCCGGTCGAACCTCGCACGGAGCACGGTCGCGCTTAATTCCAAGGAAAAAATCGTTATCAGAATGTTTTGCCATGAAATAAAATTTGTGTATTCCCCATATTCGGCTTTTGTCAGCAATCTCGTGAATACGGGGGTTATCAACAGAGTGATGGCTTTCGCTATTACATTACTGGCCGTATACCATGCGGCCGATTTGACCGTTCTGTTTTTCATTACCGTCATTTTCCCAATGCGTCCTTATGCATATGGTTGATCCAATCCGGAAGCCAACATCTCTTCCCGTACGACCTCTTTATGGCGTTTTAATCCTTTTTGAGCCGCAATGAACTTGTCTGAATCCATCAGGCAAATAAAGATAATGACAGCAAGCTCAAGATAGTTGGATAAAAAGCCGACCGAAGACTGGGATGAAATGAATATCAAGGAAATAAAGAATACCGCCTTTAACAGATTCCCCTCAGAAGCGCGAACCGAAACGAACAACGTCCGTATCTTCTTAATGATGATAACATAAACGACGGCTGCAAAATAGCCGAGCTCAACCAAGCACTGGAGAATGATATTATGCATACTTTTTGCATATCTCAATATATATTGAGGCCAAGATAACATATACACCGAATTTCCAATTCCTATGCCAAATCCATATGTTTTAAAATATTCCCGAAAACCATAGACTATGGCACTACTCCTTTCTTGATATGTTCCCAAACCACCCGATGCTTGACCTTGAAATATAGCAATTATCCAGTTAAAAAACATATCACGAATAGACATCGTATAGTCTCTAGTTCGAATTTTTGGATTCCAAATGAAGAGCGTTATTATTAATCCCACAAAAATCAAAATTACTATTTTGACAAAAGCGTTATCATGAAGCCTTTTAAAGACCCCTATGTTTCTAAAATAATAAAGCAAATATAAAAACAATGCTACAATGATCCCCATCATACTCAACTTGGCGTCATTCAGGTAAAGAATAATGGGGATAGAGATCGTATTGAACAGCCGGCCGGCGGTTAGCTTTCTCTTGGTAAAAAACAGAATATATAAATAAATCACAAAAGCCGCCGCAAGCGCCGCTCCAAGTTCATTTTCATTCGTGAAATAAACGCTCATCGCCCCTTTGTTCATGGGCGGCTCCAAATACGGCATCACATAGGGCACAAAGTGCTGTATCCACGCTAACACGACCGTGATGGTGACTATCGCGTTGATAAATCTCCAGAAGCTGCTTTCAAAATTTGGGTCTCGTATTTTAAGCTCTTTTATCAAAATGTACAGGAAAAAAACATAGGTTGTAAAAACGACCTGATTTAGCTCAATATGGTGAAAAAAGATGAGAGAAACTATGGTGCTGTACGCCAGCATCCCAATATAAAAAACGATTTCTTTGCTATATTTTCTTATTCTATTGAAAAAGCATACCGCAACGCCTAACGGCGCAAGCATCCTGTAAAAGCTCGTCATGCCGTTATCGTTCAGTCGTAACGATGCGCTTAAAACCGCAAACAGGACTAAAACATATAAATACGTGTAGCTGTGTATTTTGAATCCATTCGTGCGCATTGCCTAACCCTTGTTTCCCTTCTCTGTTTCACGCGGCAATTTACTGCCCAGTCACGACTTGCCGATGAGGTCTATATATTCTTTTCCATACCGCTAGGACGGCATACCGCACAAAACAGTAACAGCTAAAAGGCAGCGGTAAGTGTTCGATCTCTCTGTACAGCTTCCATATCCCTTTTACCGCTTTTAGCTTATTGCTCGATAGCGAATTTTGAGCCCTTCTGTACTCCGCCAAAATTACGTCCACGCCGTAGCACTTGTGACCGGCCTTGAGTATTTGCAGCCATGTCGCGGCATCTTGTCTTCTTCGTATATCCGGCATTACCAGCAGGTCCTTATCGACCTTGTCAGTATCGACCATGATCCCAACGGTTTGGAGCAGATTATTGGTAAGAAAGCCTACATAATCAACGCACGGCAGCATATGTACCTCTTTGCCCAACGCCTTGCCGTCATCGTCTATCACTTCATAGGAGGTGCACGAAAAGCCGCAATCGTTATCGAGCATGAACTGTACCTGCTTTTCAAGTTTTTCAGGCTTCCATATATCATCCGCATCAAGGTATGCAATAAATCGACCGACCGACGCTCTCATGGCTCGTGTCCTGGCGGCGCCGGCGCCGGCGTTCTTTTCCTGTCTGATCAGTACGATTCTGGGATCGGCGTGAGCATACTGCTCGACTATTTCACAGGTATTATCCGTGGAGCAGTCATCCACGATGATCATTTCCCACTCCCGAAATGTTTGCGCTTGGACAGATTCTATCGTTTTTGAAATATACCTGCTGCTGTTATATGCAGGCGTTATTACTGAAACCATATTATTCATTTTGATCCCTTGTTTAATCTCTTCGGAACAAGTCTCTCGTATAGACCTTGTCTTTTACGTCATCAAGGACCTTATCCATCCTGTTCGCAACGATAATGTCGCTCTCTTCTTTAAACTTTTCCAAATCATTTACCACCGCCGAGTTAAAGAACATCGAACCGTCCTCCAGCGTTGGTTCGTAAATAATGATCGGAATACCCCTCGCCTTTATGCGCTTTATAACGCCCTGAATAGCAGAAGCTCTGAAGTTGTCGGAATTTGATTTCATCGTAAGGCGGTAAACACCTACAGTTTTCGGCTTCCGGGCAATGATTTGATTGGCTATAAAATCCTTCCGCACTATATTTGATTTCACTACGGCCTCAATCATCGTCTGCGGAACATCCTTATAATTGGCCAATAGCTGCTTTGTATCTTTGGGCAGGCAGTACCCGCCATATCCGAAGGATGGATTGTTATAATGGCTGCCAATTCTCGGATCCATACAAACACCATCGATAATCATCTGAGTATTAAGGCCTTTAGACTGAGCATATGTATCAAGCTCATTGAAATAACTAACACGAACCGCAAGATATGTGTTCGCAAAAAGCTTTATTGCCTCAGCCTCGGTTGGATGGACTATCAGCACATGGACATTCTCATCCTCCGCTCCCTCAAGCAGCAAATTTGCAAACAACTCCGCTTCTTTTCTCTGCTCGTCGTCAGCCCCGACAACGATGCGGCTCGGGTGGAGATTATCGTACAGGGCCCTGGACTCTCTAAGAAACTCCGGACTGAAAATAATATTCCCAATACCATACTTATCCTTAACGCTTACTGTATACCCCACCGGAACAGTTGATTTGATGACTATTAGGGCCGCAGGGTTCACGGCAAGTGTCTGCTCTATCGCGTCTTCAACTGCCGAAGTATCAAAGAAGTGGTGCTCATCGTCATAATTGGTGGGGGTTGCTATGATGACAATGTCAGCGTTGCTGTATGCAGACGCTTTATCAGTAGTCGTATGGAGATTGAGCTTACGGCTGCCAGATTTAGCTTCCTCAAAAAAGCGTTCGATTTCGTCATCCTGTATAGGACTAATTAGACCGTTCAGTTTTTCAGCTTTTGCTTCCGTTGTGGTAATTGCCGTAACCTCATGGTTCTGCGCCAATAAAACTGCTAAAGAAAGCCCGACGTACCCAACTCCAGCAACCGTTATTCTCAAATTATTTTCCTCCTACAATTCAGTTATGTTCCAAAAAAAGAAAATTACCAGTGCTTTCGCCCAACGTCTCTACATCGCGCCGTCCTTCTTCAGTACTGCCTTGACTGTTTTCAGAAGAATCTTTATATCCAACCCCACGCTCCAGTTATTGATGTACTCCGTATCCAGCTTGACGACTTCCTCGAAATCGGTTATCTTGCTCCGGCCGCTGACCTGCCACTTTCCGGTAATACCGGGCTTCATGGCAAGTCTGGCCCTGTGGTGATACTTATACTTTTCTCATTCGTCCACCGTGGGCGGGCGGGTGCCCACCAGGCTCATCTGGTTGAGAAGTACATTAAAAAACTGCGGAAATTCATCAAGAGAACGGCTGCGTATGAATTCGCCGATCCCTGTGACCTGCTTCCCGTCAACGATCTAATTGCCGATGATGCGCGGATCCCAATCCAGCTTGAACATCATGCCGTCGGAAACTCTGTTATCCTTGAGTAGCTCCTTTTTGCGCTCCTCCGCATCCATATACATAGAGCGCAGCTTGTATATCTGGAATTTCTTCCCATTTTTGCCTATCCTCGTCTGCTTGAAAAGAACTGGGCCGGGGCTTTCCTTCTTTATCATCGGGCCAACAATGGCTATTATTATCAACGCAAACAAGCTGCCGACCAAACCGCCGATGATATTTATCAGCCTCTTTATGGCAAACTGCAAGGGGGATGCGTAATTGGACGTTACTGTCAGGACGCTGTAAGTGCCTATTTTCTCAACAAAGCTCTTGCCGCCTATATTTGACACCGGAAGCTGGATATGTATCGGGATAAACATCTGCCGGCACTGCCCTATGAGAGTCACCACCGGTGATTCGCTCTGACCATCGGAAGCCGGAGCGAAATCTGACAAATGAGACGGGTATATTAAACACCTCGTCCACCCATTCCCGGCATATATAATCGGCGGCGTCTGCGAGATTTGCCACGACTGTTTTACCGAATATCTCTTCCCCCGCGGCATCGCGGTCGCTCAGCACTATGCCTTTTATCTCAAAATCGTTTGCAGCTGAGGATTTTTCAATGATTTCAGGTATTCGTTCCTCCTCCGCCACAAGGGTGAGCGTCGGCTTGGGCTTGTCCTTGACTATGCGGCGCACGGCGGGCTTCCACGCCATGCGTATCAGATACCCGAAAACGAGGTGAAATCCAGCCGTCAGATATATCGTAATTCTACTGAAGGCGTCGCCGCTTTTTACCGAGAGCATATAAAGCGACATGACCGCCAGGACCAGCACCACCTGCTTGAGGCTCTGGACAAACTCCTGATACGGCCCTCTCTTCATCACGTTGTGCATCGTATTGAAGATGGCCGCAATGAGGATATCCACCACCACGAACATGATGGCAAGTATCCGGTACTGCTCCGAGGCATAGGGAATCGCGCCGCTCATTCTTATCAAATAAGCGACGATGAACGCAAGCTGAAGGGCTACAACGTCCCACAATATGAAATCTATATGCTTCAGCCACCCCTGGCTGTTCCGCTTATACATCTCTATTCCTCGCAAGCGGCTTGCGAAACTGCAAAGCCGCGTTCTATGCCGGAAAACCTCAAAATACCGGACGTTTTTCTTTTTTAATTAAATAATATCACAAGATAATTATTAAGGCAATAACAAATTGCAGGTTGGTATAAAGTTCTTTTTATGACTGACCAAGTAATATACAGGCAAAATAGCCGTTAAACAGAAGATTAATCACGACTGAAGCGGAGAGTCCAGGCTGCTCCATAATGTTTTTGGCCTGCTCCTTAACCCCCGGTTCCGCGCGAGGTGATTTGAATATGAAAATCAGCTCATTACGCTGTACGTTTTCAGGCAATAAAATCACTCCGTGAAGGACATTCAGCGTTTTCGATACGTAAAGGGGCGGAACAGAATTTACATTTGAAGTGCGTTGAACGCTTTCGGGCAACTCATTTGCAAAAACCGCAGTAGATTCAGGTATGCTATACGCCGACGTAAATCGGTCGTATAATGGCAGCGTATTGTAATAGATGTGTTCCCCTGTATGGGTGTATTAGGCACTCGGCCGCGTTTTTGCGGCGTATTACGCTGTCAGCCGGTTATCGGCCTGGCGCAATTCGTGAACGCTGTCATGTATGTTTATGACCCGCCCGGAGCTCTCGCTCTTGACAATACTTCAAGTTTACAGGATGAGAGATCCGCGCTATACTGGCCTCGTTATTTAGGGCGGAGCATTTTAGGGCGGAGCTATGAGAGGGAGGATCAGGAGAAGATGGACGAAGTGCGTCCGTTGGATGTCCTCAGATGACTGAGAACTTTGAAGAACCTTTTATCGGCTTATCGTCGGTAAAAGCGCAGTTATTTAATATCGTCTTGTAACATAACAGGACGCAGAAGTATTCCATCAAACCCGTTTTGGTATACTTCCGCGTCTTTTCTTTTGCCGTTGGGCATTGTGAAGGAGAGCCGGGGCCTTGCCTTACCCGGCGATAAAAGCGAGAACCGAGAACTTGTAATCAGAGAAGCCGTTTAAGCGGTACGGCAGGAAAACCGCCAGAGGGGAGGCAAGCCCCTTGACCTGCGCGGCCATGGTGACAGCATGGCTCCGGCAGCGCAGGAATCCCGGCAACAGACCCGCAGCCGGGCGGGTCAAAGGACACACGCGAGTGATCGCAGCCGAGTTCAGCGGCCGTGTCCGCCGTTGCCCATCTGGGCAGGAGCCTTTAGCTCCAGAACGGCATCGTACTGACCGAGGCAAGAATCTAACAGAGACAGGAATACGGGTACCCGCCAGAAATCAAGCAACAGCAAGTGCTTCCAGGTTCCGGTCACGCCTGTTTCGGCGGAAAGCAGCCGGAAACGGACGCAAATGCCAACGGGCGAAGTGCGCCTAAACGCAAAATCTGATTATAAGGAGATCCACATATATGAAAAACACAGGCATTTTCAATTCCCTCGTCGCCCAGCTCGATAAGCTGGCGCGGCACAACCGGCAAGGGAGCTTTCGGACAAAGGAACGGTACTACGAGGCGGCCAAGCGCTTCTGTGCTTATCTGGCTGACGAGTACCGCCTGCAAAAGCTCTCGAATATCAGCGGCAAGCACCTGGTGAGCTATATCCTCTACATGCAGGAGCAAAGTAAATCCGCAAGCACCATAAAGACCGACCTTGCCGCTATCCGCTTTTTTCACGACAAAATGGAGAACGCAAAATATCGCCTGCCGGATAATGATGCTCTCGGTGTAGAGCTCGAGCGCCGGAGCTTCGGCGGCGTTGACCGCACCTGGAGCGAGGCGGAGTTTAACCGCATGCTGGCCGTCGCCGCGTCAAAGGGGCGGGACGATTACATCCTCGCCCTCTACCTTGGACGCCTGGCAGGTCTGCGTATCCACGAGTGCTTCCGTATCGACACCGCCGCGGCGGAACGGGCGCTGCGGGAAAACGCCCTCACGATAAAGGGCAAGGGCGGCAAGGTGCGCGCCGTCCCCATCGAGGACGAGCGCATATCCATGGCGCTTAAAAAGCGTCTGGCCGTCACCGTGCGCGGACATAAGCTGATAGTCCCGGACGATAAGCGCACCGATATCGCCATAAAGGAGCTTCAACAGTTCATAGCCGAGCACCGCGCCGAGGTGCAGGACGGAAATGACGCCCCTCCCCTCACCTTTCACGGCCTGCGCCACACCTACGCCGCGGAGAAATACCGTCAGCTCATAGAGGGCGGCTTACCTCCGCTGGACGCCCACTACGAGGTCTCCCGGCTCTTAGGCCACGAGCGCCCGGACGTGACGAATATTTATCTGGCCTCTTTGGGAAAGGAGGCCCCGTGTGAAAAGCAGTCCCCCCTCTGCCGGTAAGCACCCCCTGCCCCGCCCCCGCCGCCGTATAAAAACCGCCTCCCCTGTCAATAATCCCCTTAAAGGCAGGAAAGGAAGCGATAACATGAGCGTAAGCTATTCCATTGCCGGGCGGGAGATAGCCCCGGCGGAAATAGGCGGGCTGGAGCTGCTGTCGGACGCCATCGTGGCCATCTGCTCGGCGGTGCGAAAAAGAGTGAACGGCAAGTAATTCCAATGGCATACCACGTCAAAATATGGTACAATGGGGCTGGTCATAACGCCAGCCCCATTCTTTATAAGGAGGCTGGCACAATGGCAAAGTCAAAAATGTGGAAGATAACGCAGACGGCAAAGCACAACAGGGTGGTGATAGCAAAATACATCCGCGTTTCCACCGACAAACAGCGGGACGAGGGCTACTCCATCGACATCCAGAAGGAGCGCTTGGACGGATACGCCCGCTCCATGTTCCCGCAATCTGAATACGACGCCGAGTACCGGGAATACGTGGACGACGGCTTTTCCGGCGGCTCTCTGGACAGGCCAAAAATGAACGAGCTTATAGAGGACGTGAAAAACGGCGAGATTGCCCACGTGGTGGTGGTCAAGCTCGACCGGTTGAGCCGCTCCCAGAAGGACACGCTGTACCTCATCGAGGACGTTTTCCTGCCCCACGACGTGGCCTTCATCTCCATGGGCGAGAGCTTCAACACAGCCACGGCCTTCGGCCGGGCGGTGGTGGGCATCCTCTCGGTCTTCGACCAACTGGAAAGGGAGAATATCTACGAGCGCACCCGCAGCGGTATGCGAAAGCGGGTTGAGCTGGGCTACTGGCCCGGCGGCGGCAACGTCCCCTTCGGGTACGATTACGATTCCGAGAGCGGCGTTTTAATCCCCAACCGGGACGCGGAGACAGTCCGCCGGATCTATGAGCTCTATAACTCCGGCTACTCCCAACAGGCCATAGCCAATATCTGCGGCCTAAAATACGAGCGTCTTGTTGAGCGGATACTTACACGCAAGACGAATGCCGGGGTCATCGTATATAACGGCATGGAATATCAGGGGCTCCACGAGCCCATCATCTCCATGGACGAGTATCGCAAAACCATGGCCCTTATGGCCGAGCGGGCGGCCCGGCACCTCGTCTCGGCCACCGACCACCTGCTTACGGGCCTTGTGTGCTGCGGCAAGTGCGAGGCGAAGATGAGATACCAGAAATGGGGCAAGGCCGGGGGCAGATTCGCCTGCTGCCTCGTCCACGATCCGAACCGCGACAACGAGCGGCCCTGGGCGGAGGATATCGAGGCCGTCGTTTTGGAAGCGGTGTCAACGCGGCTGAATAACGCGCTCTCCCACCGGAAATACTGTTTTTACAGTATTTTCGGCGGGAGGTCTTTTTTTGCAGGGAAAGGTCGAGATATGCGGCGTCGCCACGGGGAAGCTGAAGGTGCTCAAAAATGAGGAGACGATGGCTCTCCTTCACCGTGCCCACGCGGGCGACCGGCAGGCGCGCGACGAGCTCGTTTCCGGCAACCTGCGGCTCGTGCTGTCCGTCATCCAGAAGTTCACCGGCCGCAGCGACAACGCCGACGATCTCTTTCAGGTCGGCTGCATCGGCCTTTTAAAGGCCATCGACAATTTCAACACCGATCTCGACGTGCGTTTTTCGACCTACGGCGTCCCGATGATCGTGGGAGAAATACGCCGCTATCTGCGCGACAACAGCGCCCTGCGCGTCTCGCGCGGGCTGCGGGACACGGCCTACCGGGTATTGCAGGCGAAGGAAAAGCTCATGGCCGACACGCAGCGCGAGCCGACGCCCGAGGAGCTCTCGCGCTTCACCGGCATCCCCCGCAGGGAGATTGTCGCCGCGATGGACGCCATTCTGGAGCCGGTCTCCCTCTACGAGCCGGTCTACTCCGAGAGCGGCGATTCCGTCCGCGGGATCGACCAGTTAAGCGACACGCGCAACACCGACGAGAGCTGGCTCCAGCGCATCGCCCTCACCGAGGCGATCGAGGCCCTCTCGCCGCGCGAAAAGCAGATACTCTCCCTGCGGTATTACGAGGGCAGGACGCAGATGCAGGTCGCCGCCGAGATCGGCATCTCCCAGGCGCAGGTGTCGCGGCTGGAGAAAAATGCCATCAACCGGATCAAAAAGGAGCTGTAAGCCTTGAAAACGGCGTCGGACGCTGTTATAATTGATTATTATTCATAAAAACCCTATCGAAAAGAAGGTCGACAATATGGAAAAAATCAGAGTTGAACTGACGAAAACCCCGAAGGAAAAGCCTTCGACCGAAAACCTGCCGTTCGGCACGTATTTCTCCGATCATATGTTCGTCATGAACTATGAGACGGGACGCGGCTGGTACGATCCCCGCATCGTCCCCTACGGCCCCTTTGAGCTGGCCCCCTCCACCATGGTCTTCCACTACGCGCAGGAGATCTTCGAGGGCCTCAAGGCCTACCGCACGGCCGACGGGAGCGTGCAGCTCTTCCGCGCGGACGAGAACTTCAAACGCATGAACCTCTCCGCCGAGCGTCTCTGCATCCCGCAGGTCGACGTGGACTTCTGTGTTGAGGCGTTAAAGCAGCTCGTCGCGCTCGAAAAGGACTGGGTGCCCGGCGCGCCGGCGACGAGCCTCTACATCCGCCCGTTCATCTTCGCCACCGACGAACACGTCGGCGTCCACGCGAGCCATACTTACATTTTCTGCATCATTTTAAGCCCGTCCGGCAGCTACTATCCCGAGGGGCTCGATCCCGTCAAGATCATGATCGAGTCCGAGGACGTCCGCGCCGTCCGCGGCGGCACCGGCTTCACCAAGTGCGGCGGCAACTACGCCGCCTCCATCCGCGCCGGCGAGCGCGCCGCCCAGCAGGGCTACTCCCAGGTGCTCTGGCTCGACGGCGTACACCGCAAGTACATCGAAGAGGTCGGCGCGATGAACATCATGTTCAAGATAAACGGCAAGATCGTCACGCCCGCGCTGCACGGCACCGTCCTCCCCGGCATCACCCGCAAGTCCATCCTCGAGCTGGCCCGCGACTGGGGCTACGACGTCGAGGAGCGCCTCATCGAGGTCGACGAGGTCATCGACGCGATCAAAACCGGCAAGATGGAGGAGATGTGGGGCACCGGCACGGCGGCCGTCGTCTCGCCTGTCGGCGAGGTCGCCTACAAGGGCGAGAAATTCGTCATCGGCGACGGCGGCATCGGCGAGCTCACGCAGAAGTTCTACGACGAGCTGACCGGCATCCAGTGGGGCCTGCGCCCCGACCCGCACGGCTGGGTCATCAAGGTCTGCTGACATGAAAACGGAAGACGTCCTGAAAAGAACCGACCATACGCTACTTAAACCGGAGGCGTCGTGGGACGATATGAGGGCCGTCATCGACGACGCGGCGGAATTTTCCGCCGCGTCCGTCTGCCTGCCCCCCTCCTTCGTCCGACGCGCCGCCGAGTACGCCGCCGGACGCGTGAAGATCTGCACCGTCATCGGCTTCCCGAACGGCTATGAGACGGCGGAAACGAAGGCCTTCGAGGCCGCCGACGCGGTGAAAAACGGCGCGGACGAGCTCGACATGGTCATCGACCTCGGCATGGTGAAGGAGCGGCGCTGGGACGACCTTCTGGCGGAAATCCGCCTCGTGCGCGCCGCCTGCCCCGGCAAGATATTGAAGGTCATCATCGAGACGTGCCTCCTGTCCGACGAGGAAAAAATCGACGTCTGCCGCGTCGTCACGGCGTCCGGCGCGGATTATATCAAGACCTCCACCGGCTTTTCCTCCGGCGGGGCCACACGCGAGGACGTCGCCCTCCTCCGCGCGAACGTGGGGGAAAACGTGCGCGTCAAGGCCTCCGGCGGGATACGGACGCTCGAATTTGCCGAAGAACTGCTCGCCCTCGGCGCGGACCGGCTCGGCGCGTCGGCGCTCATCGCAGAGGCGAAAAAGGCGGCTACGCCCTGACATGCCGTCCTCACCTCCCCGCGTCCTCCCGCTTATCCAGATACTCCATAAACCGCCTCACCGCAAGGGAGGCGGTTTTTTGACGGCGCGTGAGAAAGCCGATCTGCCGCACGGCCGGGACGTCCAGCGCCCGGACGGCGATACGGTACGGCACGCGCCGAAGGATCAGCTCGGGCAGGATGCTCACGCCGAGGCCGCTCTCCACCATCGACATCACGGCGTAGTCGTCCCAGGTGGTGAAGCGGACGTTCGGTCGGAGGCCGTTTCGCTCGAAAACGGCCGCGATCTCCGCCCTGGCTCCCTTTTCCAGCAGGATGAACGGCTCCCGGCTCAAACCCGCTATCGGCACCCTGTCGCAGGCGGCCAGCGGATGACCCTCCGGCAGGACGGCCAGCAGTCTGTCCGTCGTGAGCTTCAGACTGTCGAAGTCTCCCTCCGCCGGCAGGCGGTTGAAGCCGCAGTCGATCCGCCCTTCCTCCAGCCATTTGTCGATCTCCGTGTAGTCGCCGAGCAGCAGCTCGTAATCGATCTTCGGGTAATCGCGCTGAAAGGCCCTGATGATGTTCGGCAGCCAGTGCGTGGCCACGCTCGAAAACGTACCGATGCGAATAAGGCCCGATTGGAGACCGTTCAGCGCATCCACAGCCGTTTTCAGCCGATCCTGCTCCGCCAGCACACTTTTCACATAAGGGAGCAGCGTCACGCCGTCCGAGGTAAGCTGCACCCCGCCAACGCCCCGCTCAAGCAAAGCGACGTTCCATTCCCGCTCCAGGTCTGCGATCATCCGGCTGACGCTCGACTGCGAGTAGGCGAGCCTTTCCGCCGCCCGGGTAAAGCTGCCGCACTCTGCCGTCGTGACAAAGGCGATATATTTCTGGAGGCTCATTTTATCATCCGCTTTTCAAATAGATTTTATTTAATATATTCGCTTTTCAAATATATGATCTCATGATACACTGCTTTCATATCGGATGCAAGAGGTGTTTTGTATGAAAAGCGCGTATCTGCGTTATTTTGCGGCGCTGCTGCTGTTCGGCTCCAACGGCATCGTGGCCGGCAGGCTGCATATGAACAGCTGCGAGATCGTATTCTGGCGAACGCTGATCGGCAGCCTGCTGCTGGCCGCGCTGTTTTTTCTCTCGCACGGAAAAATCCGTTTCTGGCGGTATAAAAAGCAAAGCCTGTTCCTCTGTCTCTCGGGCATGGCCATGGGCGCAAGCTGGATGTTCCTGTACGAGGCCTACGCGCAGGTCGGCGTGAGCGTCGCGTCTCTCTGCTACTACTGCGGCCCCGTGATCGTCATGGCGCTGTCTCCGGCGCTGTTCCGGGAGCGGCTGACGGCGGCGAACGCGGTCGGCTTCGCGGCCGTGCTGTGCGGCGTCTTTCTCGTAAACGGCGGGACTCCGGGAGGGGGCGGCGTCCGGGGCTCCTTCTGCGGCTTTATGTCGGCGGTGATGTACGCCGCCATGGTGATCTGCAACAAGAAAGCCGCGCCGATCGGCGGGCTGGAAAACGCGACGCTCCAGCTCTGCGTGAGTTTTCTGACCGTGGCGGCCTTCGTGCTTTTCAGACAGGGGTTCGCCCTGTCTGTCCCGCGGGGCGACGTGATCCCCCTTCTGGCGCTCGGCCTTATCAACACCGGCGCGGGGTGCTATCTGTATTTTTCGTCGATAGGCCGTCTGCCGGTGCAGACCGTCTCCCTATGCGGATACCTCGAGCCGCTCTCGGCGGTCGTCTTCTCCATGCTCTTCCTGCATGAGACCATGTCGCCCGTCCAAATCGCCGGCGCGGTCCTTATCATCGCCGGCGCGGTCGCAGGCGAGGCGGTCCGCTTTAAAAAGAAAATCCCGTCGGGTACTTGACGAACGCCGAAAAACCACTGTATTATGAAATCGTAAGCTGTAAAAAATGAATAGCTTTGAGAAAACGACTGGCCGCTAAAAGCGGAACAGGCGTTTTTTCTATTTTGCGCTGCGGAGGAGGTGAGCTTACAGAGCATGTTCCTGCGGAAACAGATGAGAAAACGGCATGAGGATAAGGGGGTTGAGTTATGCAGACAGTCAGGGTCAAAGGCGGACAGGATATCTGGATAGGACGGCAGGGCGAAAACGGGGCGCGGGCCTTTGTTTTCGATCTCTCGGAGTGGGAAACAGCCTACGGCGCGGGCGTCGTCACAGGCGCGGCCAGGCGCGCGCACGACTATTACGCCTACCCGGTCGCGCTCGAGAGCGCGGACGGCGCTGCGACGTGGGTCGTCAGCGCGGGCGACGTCGCGCAGGCGGGCGTCGGCGCTTTCGAGCTGCGCTATTATGTAGACGACGTGCTCGTCAAATCGGAGACGTGGAGGACCGTGACGAGCGAGGCGCTCGGCGAGATCGTGACGGCGCCGACGGCGCCGGAAAAGGCGTGGGGCGACGCCATACTCGCCGCAGTCGCGGGGAAGGCGGCGGCCGCAGATGAGAGCGCGACGGCTGCCGATGAGAGCGCGACGGCCGCGGCCGGAAGCGCGGAAGCGGCCGCCGGGAGCGCGCAGGAAATCTCCGAGCTGACCGTCTCGGCCGAGACGCTCGCGCCGGGCGCGAGCGCGACGGTGCGGAAAGCGATGGGCGAGACGGGCGTTGAGCTTATCTTCGGTCTGCCGCAGGGCTCCAAGGGCGACAAGGGCGATACCGGCGCGCCCGGCGCGAAGGGAGAGAAGGGCGATACCGGCGCACAGGGCCCGAAGGGAGATAAGGGCGACCCCGGCGCGCCCGGCACGCAGGGAGAGAAAGGCGACAAGGGCGACAGCGGCCCCCAGGGCCCGAAGGGAGACAAGGGCGATACCGGCGCGCAGGGTCCCGCCGGCCCCGCCGGCTTTACGCCCACGGTGACGGTCACACAGGAGGATAACGGCGCGACCATCAGCATCACCGATCAGTCCGGCACGACGACGGCGACGATCATGGACGGCGAGACGGCCAAGGATATCGCGTGCGCGGCCTTCGTGACGAAGGAGGCCTCGGGCGACATCGCCGCCTTTTCCGACGCCGCTCCCGCGCCGCTCAGGACGCTCGCCGTCGCCATGAACGGCTCGCAGGATCTAAACGGCTACACGGAGCCGTGGCCGGCCGGCGGCGGCAAGAACCGCCTCGACCACGCATCGGCGGCCGCCTCGGGCGCGACGGTCACGCAGATGCCCGAAGACCGAGGCTTCCGCGTCGCGAGCGACGGCGTATCGGGCGAGCACAAGGCTGTGCTCACCGCGGAAAAGCTCAAGGGCGGCGTCGCCTATACGCTTTCCGCCGACGTGACACTTATAAGCGGGGCGGGCGCTTCCCTGCTCGTCGAGGAGAACGGCCAGAGCCATACGCAGAGCGTGACGGCGAGCGCGACGGGCGTCACGCTCGCCTTCACCCCCGCCGCCGACGGGGCGGCTTCCGTAACGTTCAGCGTCGACGGCGAGGCGGATTTTGGGAACATCCAGTTGGAGGAGGGCTCGGCGGCGACGGCCTGGGAGCCTTACGCCAACGTCTGCCATATCCACGACTGTTCCGAGGGCACCGCCGAGATCACGGTCTTCCGCACCGCGAAAAACCTCGTGGACGTCTCGCTGGACATGATAACCGGCGAAGCGACGCGGTATGTCGACGGCCTCCCGCTGAAAAGCGGTCATACCTATACCGTCTCCGCCGACATGACGGGCTCCTATCTCCGGGGCGAATTCGGCTTTTACCTGCCCGGCAGCGAGACGTTCTGCGGCACGGGCGTCCTCACGTCCGTCGGCCGCTACAGCGCGACGTGCACCGTCCCCGAGGGCGAGGAGGCGCAGCTTTTCTTCTCCTCCCAGCGCAGTTCCGGCAGGGTCACTTATGCGAACATCCAGGTGGAGCTCGGCTCCGCCGCGACGGCCTACGAGCCGTACCGGGGCGACAGCTTCGAGGTCGTCATGAGCGGCGCCGACACGGCTTACAGCGGGACGTTCGACATGGCGAGCGGCCTGCTGACGGTGGACAAGGCCATTCGTATCGTATCCGGCCTGGAGAGCTGGCAGTCCGGGGTGAGCGACGGCTGGAGAAGGTTCATGGCCAGAATCACGACCGACGCCGGCTGGGGCTGGCCGGCGTACAAGGATAATTCCGTGCCGATCTGCTCCCATTTCCACTATCGTTCCGCCGCGACGCGGGCGACGGACACATGGGGCGCTTTCCATATCGACAACAGCGATTACCTCTACTTTGTCGATAACGGGGGCTGGATATCGGATCTTCTGGCCTGGAAGCGATGGCTGACCGCCCTTTATAACGCGGGCGATCCGGTGCGGATCGCGTATGAATTGCAGACGCCGCTCACCCTGCAGCTCACGCCGCAGGATATCACGACGTTTTTCGGCGACAACCGCCTCTGGGCGAACGACAGGGACGTTTCGGTCGTGTACCGCGTCGACCTGAAGAAGTATCTGGATGAAAGACTGGCCCCGCTGGAGGCGCTGCTGGAAGCGAACAACGGATAAAAAATGCGGTCAGGTCCCGCGGGACCTGACCGCATTTTTGGGTTTATCTCATATACCCGCCGAACATGCTGCGCACGTCGCTGATGGAAACGACCGCGTCCGGGTCGATCTTGCGCACGAGGTCGGCGCATTCGCGCATCCGCCTGCGGCGGAGCTGGACGAAAATGACGTCGCGCTTCGTGCCGTCGACGCTGTGCCCGTCCAGAATGGTGACGCCGAAGCCGCTCGCCCGCAGCGCCGGGCCCACCATGTCGCCGTCGGCCGCCATGGAGACGATCTGCATGGACGCCAGGCCCACGGCCAGCTTGCTTTCGATCACGATACCCAGCACGATGCCCACGGTAAACGCCACGCAGTAGGTCAGCGCCGCCAGCGGGTCCGTGTCGAGGCTCGACAGCACCGCGCTGATGACGACCACCCAGAGCACTTCTTCGATGAGCCCGCACGCCGCGCTCAACAGCTTCCGGCCCCGGCCCACGAACATGATGCGCAGCGTCATGATCGCCACCTCGGCCAGCTTGCCGACGAAAATGAGCACATAGACGATTGGTCCTGTGAGTCCGAACATATCACACCTCCGTGTTCTCCTGCCACCCCTTGCAGACGTCCACCCACGCTTCGGCCCCGGCGCATCGGAAGAGCTCCTCGCAGGTCAGTCTCACGGCGCTCGCGTCCGTACCGGCCGCCGGGAAGACCGTCTCGAACCGCTTGAGCGAGACGTCCAGATACGTCCTGACGCCCTCCTCCACCCCGAAGGGGCAGACGCCGCCGACCGCGTGGCCTATCATGGTTTCCGTCTCCTCGGCGGTGAGCATTTTTGCCTTCACACCGAACCTTTCCTTGAACTTATGGTTGTCCACCTTCGCGTCCCCGGCGGCGACGACGAGCATGGCGCCCTCCTTCCCCATAAAGGACAGCGACTTGGCTATGCGCGCCGGGATGACGCCGGCGGCCTGCGCGGCGAGCTCCACCGTCGCGGTGCAGACGTCGAACTCCGTGACCCTGTCCTCCAGACCGAATTTTTTCAGATGCGCCAACGCCCGTTCTCTTGCCATAATCCTCTTCCCTTCCCCTGCAAAGATTTCCTCTTGAAGCCGACCTTTTTCGACGGTATACTGTATATATGATATCCGCATCGACCGATACGGAGGCCGTTATGAGAAAAAGCGATGCATCCGCCCGCAAAAAAGAAGCCGCCCGCTTTATCGCGGCGGCGATCCCGATCCTGCTGACGCTCGTCTTCCTGCTGCTCTCGGGAAAGCCGGGCTTTGCCGCGTTCGCGGCGGACTGTATCGGCAGGCCGGTGCGCGCCGCGCTCGGCGCGCTCTTCTCCCTTTCCCCCGTCTCGGTGATGGAGGCGCTCTACGGCGCGGCGGCCGCGCTCTTCCTTCTCTGGCTCGCGCGGAGCGTCGTCCTCGCCGTCCGCGCGGAAAGGAAGCTGCGCACGCTTCTCCGGCGGGTCCTGATCCCCGTTACCGCCGCGCTGTGGATCGTCGCCGGATTCCTGTATCTCTGGGGCGCGAATTACCGCGCGCCGGGCTTTCAGGAAAAAAGCGGCCTTGCGCCCGACGGCTGCGCCGTTTCGGAGCTTACGGAGGTCTCCCTCTACTTCGCGGAGCGCGCCTCCGCGCTCTCGCAGGACGTGCCGCGCGGGGAGGACGGCGTCATGAACGCCGACGTTATCAGTATCATAGACGGCTATCGCGCCGCCTATTCATCGCTGCCGGAGGAATTCCCCTGCCTCCGCGGGCCTCTGCACAGGCCGAAGGCGATGACGTTCTCCAAGCTGATGAGCGCCATCGGCTTTACTGGCGTCTATTTTCCGTTCACGGGGGAGACGAACTTAAACGTCGACATGCCGCGCTGCCTGTTGCCCTTCACCGTCGCGCACGAGCTGGCGCACCAGCTCGGCTACGCCGCCGAACAGGAGTGCAATTTCCTCGGCGTGGCCGCCTGCGCCGCCTCCGGCGAGCCGGTGTACGAATACTCCGGGTACCTCGCGGGGCTGCTCTACGCCTCCAACGCGCTGTATTCGGCCGACGCCGACGCCTGGTACGCCGTCATGGCCTCCTGCGAGCGCAGCGTGCTGCTCGACTTGCAGGCCAACAACGACTACTGGGTCGCGTGGGCCTCGCCCGTCGAGGAGGCGGCGGAGAGCGTCTACGACGGCTACCTCAAAACGCAGGGGCAGCCGCTCGGCATCAAAAGCTACGGCGCCTGCGTCGATCTGCTGGTGGCATACTTCCTGCCGATCAGTAAGGCCGCCTGATGCGGCAGAGCTTATCGTGGCAGTTCTTGCACTTGATCGTCTCGTTCGCGCCCTCCCAGAAGCGCTCCGGGTGGCGGGAATACGTGAGCTCCCAGCGGATGAGGATGACGCACGATACGAAAAACAGGCTCCAGCTGAAAAAGCTCTTGATGAACAGCATCGGCGTGTACATCATGAAGTGGCCCCAGTCGAAGATGCGGCAGTCCACGCAGCAGCGGTTTTTCATGAAATATTTCTGGAACGGACAGAAGATGACCATGCAGATCGTATCGGAGAGATAGTAGAACATCGTCAGCATCAGCAGCTCCTCGACGCCGATGACGTCGAGCAGATAGAGGAGGGCCACGATGCCGTTGAGCGTCAGCCAGACGAGCATGACCTTCCACGCGCCGATGTTCATCTTCTGCACATGCTCCAAAAGCTCCAGCCGGTCGTAGCCCTCCGGCGGCTCGGTGTAATAGTCCTCCCGGCGCTTCAAGCCGCTCATGCTCAGCTTCACGTCCGGCAGCAGGTGGCGGATCATGCCCAGCATCAATATCAGCCACAAAAGATGCATGACGCTGAATTTGTCGTAGATGTGCATGTAAAACGCGCCGCGCAGCATCTCCCGGTCGAAGATATACGCGCACAGGACGAGCAGGAACATGACCGCCCTGAAGATCAGTCTGGTGAAATAGCGCTTGAACACGAGCGTTTTCGGGCTTTTCATGCTTATGACAATTCCTTTCGGTCGCCGCTTTTCGGCGAGAAAAACGGCTGTGATTTAATAAGGTTGAAACTTGTTTCAGCCTTCCACTTCCCTTTCGGCAGGATCTGTGATAGAGTATAAAGGTATTTTAGTTCCATCATTATAATACAAAGCCGGCGTTTCGGCAAGGAGGCAACATGAATATTCTTGCAAAGCTCAACGACGGTCTGCTGTACTGTGACGGCGGCTTCGGCTCTCTGTTGCAGGCCCGCGGCCTCAAGCCCGGCCAGATACCCGACCTCTGGAATCTCGACAACCCCGACGCGGTGAAGGAGGCGCATCTCGAATACCTCCGCGCCGGCGCGGATATCATCAACACCAACACGTTCGGCTCCAACCGTGACCGCCTCGGGCACCGCTTTGAGGAGACCGTCGCCGCCGGCGTGAAGCTCGCCGGAGAGGCCGTCCGCGAAAACGGCGGCGGCTTCGTCGCCCTCGACATCGGGCCTACGGGCCGGATGTTCGAGCCCTTCGGGGAGCTGACCTTCCCCCACGCGCTCGAGCTTTTCGCCGAGACGGTGCGCCTCGGCGCCGCGGCGGGCGCCGACCTCATAAACATCGAGACGATGGGCGACCTGATGGAGGCCAAGGCCGCCGTCATCGCGGCAAAGGAAAACTGCGATCTCCCCGTCTTCGTCTCCGTCGCGTTTTCCGACAAGGGGAAGCTGCTCATGGGCTCCGACGCGCTGACCGCCGCCACGCTTCTGGAGGCGCTCGGCGCGGACGCCGTGGGTCTCAACTGCGGCGTCTCCCCCCACAAGGCGCTGGAGCTCGCGGAGGAGCTGGCGTCCTGCCTCTCCATCCCCCTGATCGTCTGCCCGAACGCCGGTATGCCGCACATCCGCGACGGCCGCACTGTCTACGACGTGACGCCGGACGACTTTGCCGACGCGATGGCCCTCGTCGTCCGCGCCGGCGCGCGGGTGATCGGCGGCTGCTGCGGCACGACGCCGGCGCACATAAAGGCCCTGCGCGAGCGGACCGCAAGCGAAAAGCCCGTCCCGCTCAAAGAGAAAAAGCGCGTCGTCGTCTCCTCCTCGATGCAGGCCTTCGAGCTGGGGAGCGTCCCCGCGCTCATCGGGAACGCGATCGACCCGGAAACCGAGCCGACCGTTGCGGCCGCCTTCCTCTCCGGCGACACGGGCGCCGCGGTGGACGAGGCCGTCGCGCAGGCGGCCGAAGAGGCGCATCTGATCGCCGTCTGCGCGAGAAAGGACGGCGTAAACGAGCGCGAGCTGCTCTCCGAGGCGGTCGCCGACGTGCAGACCGTCGCTCGCACGCCGCTTCTTCTCCGCACGACCGACCTTTTCGCGGCGGAACGCGCGCTGCGCGCCTATAACGGCCGCCCGATCTGGTATTACGAAACGGACGCCGACCTTGAAAAGGCGTTCGCGCTGGCGAAAAAATACGGCGCCGTCCTCGCGCTGCCGACGCTCGACAGGGGCGCTCCGCCGGAAACGGCGCAGGGCCGTCTGAAGGCCGCCGAAACGCTCCTGAAGGCGGCTGAAAAACGCGGGCTGCGCCCCGTCGACCTGATGTTCGACACCTGTATCGCCGCCGATAACGCCGAGACGGCCCTCGACGCGGCGAAGATGATACATAAGGACCTCGGCTGCCGGACGCTGCTCGATATCCCCGGCTGCTTCCGGGGCGACCCCGACGCGGATAAAAAGGCCGCCGAGGCAACGAAGCGCGCCTTCCTCGCGGGCGTGGACGCCGTCTTTGCCGACGTCTCCTCCGACGCGCTCGCCGCTGTCACATGAGCGGCGCTTACGACGTTCTCGTCGTCGGCGCGGGCCCTTCCGGCTCGACGTTCGCGCGGCTCGCGGGGAAGCTCGGCCTGCGCGTGCTGCTGCTCGGCGGAGGCAGGCGGCCCAAGCCCTGCGGCGGCCTGCTCGCCCCCGACGCGCAAAAGGCGCTCGCACGATACAGACTGACGCTCCCGAAGGACGTCATGGTAGACCCGCAGATATTCGCCGTCCGCACGATCGACGTAAAGACCGGGCTGGAGCGGTACTACCAGCGCATGTACATAAACCTCGCGCGCGACAGGTTCGATCATTGGCTGCGCTCGCTCGCGGGGGAGCACGCCGAGGTCTCGCCTCTCTCCTGCCTGTCGGTGAAAAGAGACGGGAACGCCTTTGCCGCCGCCCTCTCCGACGGCGGCTCCGTCGCGGCCGGATGCGTCGTGGGCGCCGATGGGGCCGGGTCGCTCGTCGCCCGCTCCTTTTTCCCGAAGCTCGACACGCGCGTTTATACCGCCATCCAGCAGTGGTTCCCCGCGGGGAAGACCGACCCCTTCTACTCCTGCGTCTTCGACCCGGAGGTGAGCGACTGCTATTCTTGGTCCACCTTCAAGGACCGGCATTTCATCTTCGGCGGGGCTTTCGCGGCGAAGGGCAGCCGGGAGAGCTTTGAAAAGCAGAAGCGAAAGCTCCTCGATTTCGGTTTCTCGTTCGGCGAACCGGAACGGACGGAGGCGTGCCTCGTCCTGCGGCCGAAGGGGCTTCACAGCTTCCGCTGCGGCGGGGACGGCGTTTTCCTCATCGGCGAGGCGGCCGGCTTTATCAGCCCCAGCTCGCTCGAGGGGATCAGCTCCGCCATTTTGAGCGCCGACGCGCTCGCCGCCGCCTTTGCTTCCGGCAAGGACCCTCTGCGCGAATATGAGCGGAGGACGCTGCCGCTTCGCGTAAAGCTCGCCTGCAAGAACCTCAAATGCCCGTTCATGTACGAGCCGCGCATCAGGCGTCTCGTCATGGCCTCGGGCGTCGCCTCGATAGACGTGCGCTGAATACCGCGCGATCCCCCGATAAAACAGGCGGCCCGGGGCCGCCGTAAGGAGTTTACGAAACCGATGAAAAGAAAAATGATGAAAAAACTGCCCCTGCTGCTGGCGGCCCTGCTGCTGCTGGCGATCCTCTCTCCCGTATCGTTGGCGGCGAGCCGCGCGGAGATATCGGCGGCCAACTCGCTGTATGAGCTGGGCGTCTTCAACGGCACCTCCACGAATTCCGACGGCACGCCCGTCTTTGAGCTCGACCGCGCCATGACGCGCGCGGAGGGCGTCGCCATGCTGGTGCGCCTGCTCGGCTGTGAAGCGGAGGCTCTCTCCGGCTCCTGGGAGACGCCCTTTACCGACGTGCCTCCCTGGGCCGCCCCCTACGTCGGCTGCGCCTATAAGCGCGGGCTTACGAACGGCGTCTCCGAAACGCTTTTCGGCAGCGACCAGAAGCTGACGGCGGGGCAATACGCGATCTTCCTGCTGCGCGCGCTCGGCTATGTCTCCGGCCGGGACTTTGCCGTTGCCGACGCGTGCTCCTTCGCGGATTCGGTCGGCATCGACTGCCCCCGCAGCCTCAATGAGCCGATCACCCGCGGCGCGGCGGCCCTGGCCTCGTTCACGGCGATCCAGACGAAGGTGAAGGACTCCTCCGATACGCTCGCGTTCAGTCTGCTCTCCTCCGGCGCCGTCACGGCGGGTAAGCTGACCTCCGCCGGACTTGCGTCCGAGGCGAAAGGCATGACCGCCGCGGATATCTATGAGACCTGCGCCAGCGCCGTGATATATCTGGAGATGTTCGACAAGGATGGGAACGATATCGGTACCGGCAGCGCCTTTTTCATCGACTCGAACGGCACGGCCGTCACCTGCTACCACCTGCTCGAGCTGGCCGAGACCATCAACGCCTACCGCTCGCCGGGCGGCGCGCCGCTCCAGGTCCTCGGCGTGTACCGGTACGACCGCGAGGAGGACTGGGCCGTCATCCGGGTCGCGGGCGGCGGCTATCCGTACCTCCGCCTCTACAGCGGCGCGCTGAAGGCCGGCGCCTACATCTGCACCATCGGCAGCCCGCTCGGTCTCTTCAACTCCATTTCTGACGGTCTCATCGCCTGCCCGGACCGCGACGTGGACGGCTCTCATTACATCCAGATCAGCGCCCCGACCTCCTCCGGCTCGAGCGGCGGCGCGCTTTTAGACGGCCTCGGGCGCGTCATCGGCATCACGAGCGGCGGCTTCCCCGCGGGCGAAAACCTGAATCTGGCCGTCCCCATCCGGCTGGTGGATACGGACACGTCCGGGCGAATCGTCCCCGTAAACAGCGTGACGCCGGAACCGGAGCTGAAGATACTCCATAACGGCGCAGAGACGCATGAGATCACGGTGGGCGTCGGCGAGACGGTCGTGCTCGACATTTACGAGAACCTCATCGGCAACGTGTCGCTCACCCAGGAATACGACGACCTGTCGGTCATCTACCCCCACTGGGGCGACTGGAAGGACAGCCACACGGCCGAGCTCCACATCACCGGCCTCGTCGCCGGCAAGACGACGATGACGATCACCATGTCCAGCGGCTATTTCTCCGAGCTGGCCACGGCGGAGATCGTGATCACCGTGCGGTAAAAAGTTAGCGGGCGCGCTGCCGAAAAAGCAGCGCGCCCGTCATTTTCCGTTTTCCGCACAGTATGCTCTACAGGCCGAACGTCGCGGCGTCGTACCCCTCGCGGATGGCCGCCTGGACCTGTCCGGGGGCGACGCAGCTCCCGACGGGGATGAATACGGGCGCGCAGTCGCGAAGCGACTCGGCCTCCTCGGTCCTCGCCCGCAGACCTACGGCGATGACGACCGTATCGGCGGGGATGGCGAGCCTTTCCCCGCCCGGCCCCTCGGCCTCCACGCCATCTTCGGTGACGGCGAGACATTTCGTCCCGGTGAAGACTTGGACGCGCTCCTTCTCCAGCTCCCAGCGGTAGGTGCGGGCATAACGGAAATTGGCGTCTCCGGCGATGTCGGGCAGCAGCTCGACGATCGCCGCTTTTTTGCCCTGTTTCGCCAGATGCAGCGCACATTCGACGCCGACGAGCCCGCCGCCGATGACGACGACGGTTTTCCCCTGCGCGCCGCCTTCGTCGGCCTCCGCCGCCATTTTCACCTTGGGCAGATCGCAGCCGGGAAAGCGCGGTCGGATCGGCTCCGCGCCGACGGCGGCGATGATGGCGTCCGGCTTCTCCCGCGCCGCCGTCTCCGGCGTCAGGGCGGTATGCAGCAGGACGCGCACCGGCAGCTTTTGGAGCTCGGCCTCCATCGAGGCGATCAGATGATAGAGGTCGGCCTTGAAATCGACGTGCTGCGCGAACGCGAGCGCGCCGCCGAGGCTCCCGCTCTTTTCAAAAAGCGTCACGTCATGCCCTCTCCGCGCGGCGACGATGGCGGCCTCCATGCCGCCGGGGCCTCCGCCCGCGACGAAGACCTTTTTCGGCTTTTCCGCCTTTCCCGGCAGGAACTGGAGCGCAAGCTCCCGCCCGATCTCCGGGTTCAAGGCGCAGCGCACGGTGCCGCGCGTGAAGCGGCCGGACTGGCAGGTGGCGCAGCGGAGGCAGCGGCGCACCTCGTCCTCCCGGCCCTCCCGGCCCTTCAAAACGATGTCCGGGTCGGCCAGCGACTGGCGTCCGAGCGCGACCATGTCGGCCTTGCCGGAGGCGACGAGCTTCTCCATCATGGCGAGGTCGCTGAGGCCCCCCACGGTGCAGACGGGTTTGGAGAGGTGCTTTTTCATCTCCTCCGCGAGAGGGACAAGGTGGCCGTGCTCCGTGAAGATGGGCGACTGCATGATATCCTGCTGCGGCGGGTACATGTGCATACAGGAGGAAAAGTGGAACGAGTCGACGTACGGCTCCAGTATCTTCGCGATAGCGGCGGCGTCCTCGATCTCCAGACCGTTCTCCTCCGGTTTAAGTCCGTCGCGGCCGTTCATGCGTATCTCGATGGGATAGCGCGGCCCGACGGCTTTTCTGATCCGCTCCAGCACCATGACGGCGAAGCGGGCGCGGTTTTCGACGCTGCCGCCGTATTCGTCCGTCCGGCGGTTGGTGTGCGGCGAGAAGAACTGGCCCACGAGCCAGCCGTGCGCCGCGTGCAGCATGACCATGTCGAAGCCGGCGAGCTTCACGCGCTTCGCCGCGGCGGCGTAGGCGTCGGCCAGCTCGTCCATAAATTCCGGCGTCATCGCCTGCGACCGGACGATAACAGGCTTTTCCGTCTGGAAGCCGATCGTGACCTCCATCTCCGAGGGGCCGTAGGGCCGCCCGCCGCCTATGAAGGCCGGGTCGCAGACGATGCCGCCGTGGGAGAGCTCAATGGAGGCAAAGGCTCCGTATTTGTGTATCTCCTCCGCACACCGCGTAAGGCCTGGGAGGCACGCGTCGGTGTACAGGAGGACCTGCTTCGGGTGATCCTGGCCGCTCGGATGGACGATGCCGTCGCCCACGGTGACGAGGGCGAAGCCCCCCTTCGCCTTGCGGGCGTAATAGGCGATGTTGCGGTCGCCGAGGGTGCCGTCGTTTTCGATGTCCGCCTGCGAGGACGGCGCGGCCACGAGGCGGTTACGGAGGATCAGCGGCCCGATCCTCAGGGGCGAATAGAGATGGGGATACGTCGGGTGCATACGGGCGCCTCCTTTTCTATGGTTATAGAGTCATTATACTTGCTTTCGCCGGTTTCTTCAATACCCGCGCGCTTGACGGAGCCCGGCCGATACTGCTATGATGAAGTCATCGAATGCGAGACTTGAGGTGAGGATAGCTTGCTGTATTATGACGCCGTCGTCATCGGCGGAGGGCTCCTGGGCTGCTTCACAGCCAGAAATCTGCGGCGGTACGACGTCTCTGTCGCCCTTTTGGAGGCGCGGGAGGACGTCTGCACCGGCGTCTCCCGCGCGAACACCGCCGTCGTCTACGGCGGTCAGGACAACAAGCCCGGCACGAGGAAGGCCGGCGCCTGCCGCCGCGCGAACGAAACGTTCGGAGAACTCTGCGAGACGCTCGGCGTGCGGTTTTCCCGGTGCGGGTCGCTCATGGTCTGCTTCGGCGAGGGAGGCCTCCGTAAGCTGCGGCGCGGTCTGGAGCGCGGGACGGCGAACGGCGTCGCGGGTCTGCGCCTCATAAGCGGGCATGAGGCCCGCGCGCTCGAACCGGGGCTGAACCCCGCCGTCCACGCGGCGCTGTACGCCGAAAACACCGGCACGGTCGACCCCTGGGAACTCTGCCTGGCCGCCGCGGAGAACGCCTGCTTGAACGGCGCGGAATTCCGTCTGCGCGAGGCGGTGCTGCACATAGAACGGGGCGACGGCTTTTTCTCCGTCTTCACGGAGAAGGAGGAATACCGCTGCCGCTTCCTCGTGAACTGCGCGGGGCTCGGCGCGGAGAAGATAAACGCCATGCTCGGCTTCCGCGATATCCTGCTCGCGCCCACGCGGGCGGACTATATGGTGCTCGGAGAAAAGCACGGCCGGGACATCGGGCGCGTGATCTTCTACGAGCCGGAGGAAAAGGGACGCGGCATCACCGCCGTGCCGACGGTCGACGGCAACCTCATGCTCGGCCCGTCGGAGATTTCCCGCGGCGGCGCCCCCGCTTTTGAAACGACCGCCGACGGTCTCCGCTTCATACGCGAGCAGGCCGCGCTCCTGCTCCCGGGGACGGACACATGCGACGCCGTGCGCGTTTTTTCCGCCGCGCGCCCCAATCCGCGTTATGCCTCGGACACGGCGGGAAACGTCCGCAGTATCGACGACTTCCCGATCTTCACGCCGGAGAGCGCGCCGGGGTATGTGAGCTTCTGCGGAATCAAGACGCCCGGCATGACCTGCGCCGACTACCTCGGGGCCTTCGCCGCCGGGCGCTGCCGCGATTTGCTCGGCGTCCGGGAGAACACGGCCTTTGACCCGGTGCGGCCGCGGCCGCCGGCCATGTCGGAGCTTCGGGACGCGGAGGCCGGCGCGCTCATCGCCGCCGACCCGCGCTGGGGCAGGATCGTCTGCACCTGCAAGCAGGTTTCGGAGGCCGAGATCCTCCGTGCCATACATGCTGCGCCCCCGTGCACGACGGTGGACGGGGTAAAGCGGCGCACAGGCTGCTGTCTCGGCACGTGTCAGGGCAGCCGCTGTACGGAAAAGATCGTCGGGCTGCTCTCCCGGGAGCTCGGCGTACCGGTATCCGAAATCGCCAAGGACGGTGACGGCTCATGGATCATACGATAAATCGCCATTATCAGCTCGCAGTGATCGGCGCGGGCGCGGCCGGTCTCGGCGCGGCGGTCGCCGCGCGGGAACGAGGCCTTACGGATATCCTGCTGCTCGAAAAGGAGTCGTTCGCCGGGGGCGTCCTCCGCCAGTGCATCCACTCCGGCTTTTTCGGCGACGAGCTCGAAGGGACCGGCCCGGAATACGCCGACGCGCTCCTGCGCCGCGCGGACGCCTGCGGGGTCAGGCTGCTGACCGACTCGTTCGTCACGGAGATACGGCGCGACGGGCGCGTGCGTTTCATCCGGCCCGACGGCGTTTATGAGATCACGGCGGAGGCGGTGATCCTCGCCTCCGGCTGCATGGAAAAGAGCGCAGCCGCGCTCGGCATCGCCGGCTCGCGCCCCGCGGGCGTATACACTGCGGGCGAGGTCCAGCGCCTTCTGAACGTCTCCGGACGCGATATGGGCGACGACGCCGTCATCCTCGGCGCCGGCGACATCGGCCTCATCGCCGCGCGGCGGCTCACGCTGCGGGGAAAGCGCGTCGTGCGGATTGTGGAGAAAAACGACTGCCCCGGCGCGCTCCCGAAAAATCAGATGCTCTGCCTGCGGGAATTCTGTCTGCCGCTGACGCTGCACAGCACCGTGACCGCCGTCCACGGTCGGTCGCGCGTCGAGTCGGTCGACGTGACGGACCTTGTAAGCGGCAAAACGGAGAACGTCCCCTGCTCCTGTCTCATCCTCGCGGCGGGCCTCGTGCCGGACGACGCGCTCGCCGTCGACTCACCCCGGCTCCTCCGCTGCGGCAACGCGGAGCACGTCCACTCCACCGTGGAGGAGATCGCCCGCAGCGCGCGCTCGGCCGGGGAGGCGGCCGCCTCGCTCGTCCTCGGCGGCGTGCCGCTCCCCCCGCCATCCTCTAAACCGCGGGAACCCTCCGCGCTCGGGAATGACGAGACCGTCTGCCTGCTCTGTCACCGCGGGTGCGTCATGCGCTGCGCCTCCGACGCCCTCTGCCCGCGCGGCGAGGCGTTTTTCCGCGAAAAGGACGGCAGACGCTACTGCTCGGCCGCCGTCCGGCTCGCGGGACAGACGGAAAGGCTGCCGGTGCGGACTGACAGGCCGGTGTCGGCGGCGCAGCGGCGGGAGTTTTTGCGGCTCGCCGAAAACGCGCGTGCCGAGGGGCCGTTTTGCGTCGGGCAGGCGGTCTTTCACGGAGATGGGTTCGAGGCGGTCGCCTGCGCCGCTTCGATGTAAAATTCCGTGAAACATTTTGTCGACGAACCGGGAAAATCCGCATTTTCCACTTTCCATGCACACCTCAATCGTGTATAATATATGCGTTGCCATTTTTAACTTGAGGTGGAATGACCGTGACAAAGAAAACTGTGAAGGATTACATTCTGACGATCCCGGATTTTCCGGAAAAGGGCGTCATGTTCCGGGACGTGACCTCCGCGCTCGTCGATCCCGACGGACTGCGCCTCGCCGTCGACGAGATGCAGGCCCTCCTCGACGGTCTCGATTTCGACGTCATCGTGGGGCTGGAGTCGCGCGGGTTCCTGTTCGGGATGCCGATCGCCTATAATCTTCGCAAGCCGTTCGTGCTCGTGCGCAAAAAGGGCAAGCTGCCGCGCGAGACTGTCTCGAAGGAATACGACCTCGAATACGGCAGCGCCGTCATCGAGGTGCATAAGGACGACTTAAAGCCCGGCCAGCGCGTCGTCATCGTCGACGATCTCATCGCCACCGGCGGGACGGTCAAGGCCGCGGCGGAGCTCGTCGAGTCGCTCGGCTGCGAGGTGGTGCGGCTCGTCTTCCTGCTGGAGCTGAAGGGCCTGAACGGGCGCGATAAGCTCCCCGGCTACGATATCTCCAGCGTCATCTCTTATGAGGGGAAATGATCGGAGCTGACGCCGCGGCCACGCGGCGTGATAAAAACATAAAAAAGAGAAAGGGGAAAAGAAAATGTTTAAGCTCAAAGAGAACAAGACCACGGTAGCCACCGAGATCGTGGCCGGTCTCACGACGTTCATGACGATGGCCTACATCATCGCGCTGAACCCGAACCTGCTGACCGGCTTTGGCGCCGAGGGGCAGGGGCTCTGGAACGCCGTCTTCATGGCGACGTGCCTCGCCTCCGGCATCGGCACCATCATCATGGGCCTTCTGGCGAACAAGCCCTTTGCCATGGCCCCCGGCATGGGCCTCAACTCCTTCTTCGCCGTCGTCGTCGCGCAGATCGCGGCGCTGGCGGGCGTGAGCTACACGCAGGGCTTCCAGGCCGGTCTCGTCATCATTCTCATCGAGGGTATCGTCTTCCTCATCCTTTCCGTTTTCAACGTGCGCGAGAGGATCGTCAAGGCCATCCCGCTGGCCATCCGCATCGGCATCGCGCCGGGCATCGGCCTGATGCTCATGAATATCGGCTTCGGCTCCAACGCCGGCATCTACTCCGAGACGGGAGGGCCGTTTTACGTCATGCGCGACTTCTTCGGCGCGCTCACGGCCGGCACCGCGCAGAGCGCGATGGGCTCCGGCTACGGCCCGATGGTGCTGACCGTCGTAACGATGTTCGTCGGCTTCTTCGTCATCGCCATCCTCGCGCACTATAAGAAAAAAGGCGCCGTGCTCATCGGTATGCTCGCCGCCTCCGTCCTCTACTGGATATGCGAGGCGATCTTCCTGCACCAGAATCCCTTCGCCTCGCTCGCCACGGCCTCGTGGCTGCCGGCCTTCGGCGACATGGCGCAGCTCACGTTCTTCAAATTCGACTTCGCCACGCTCTTTAACATCGGCTTCTTCACCGTCATCGTGCTGATCTTCACCTTCTGCATCATCGACATGTTCGATACCATCGGCACGCTGGTCGGCACCGCCTCCCGCGCCGGCATGATCGACAAGGACGGCAACATGCCCCAGATGAAGCAGGCCCTCACCGCCGACGCCATCGGCACACTGATCGGCTCGGCCACCGGCACCTCCACCGTCACGACCTTCATCGAGTCCGCCTCCGGCGTCGAGGCCGGCGGCCGCACGGGCCTCACGGCCATCGTGACCGGCATTGTCTTCCTCCTGTGCATGTTCATCGCGCCCATCGCGGCGCTCATCCCCGCGGCGGCGACCTCGTCCGCGCTCATCTACGTCGGCATCCTGATGCTCGGCGGCCTGCGCAACCTCGACTTCGACGACAGCTTCCAGATCGTCCCCGTCGCCGTCATGCTCATCGCCATCCCGATCTCCGGCTCCATCGGCCACGGCATCGGCCTCGGCATGATCACCTTCACCGTCATGAAGATATTCACCGGCAAGGCGAAGGACGTTTCCGTGCTCACCTACGTCATCTCCGCCCTGTTCCTCATCAAGTTCTTCCTCGCGATATAAATCATTTCGTCCGAGAAACGCTTCGCTGGTTTCTCGGGCGAGCGAGCTTGCAGCCCGCTGTGTGCACTCCCTGCGGTCGCACACTTGCGGGCGTGACCTCTGCGAGCCTTCCTGTACAAAACGGCAGGCGTACCTCTTTTGGGTACACCTGCCGTTTTGTACTGTTTTTAAAACTCCTTCTTCATGATCTGGCGCACGGAAACGATATATCCGACGATACAGACGGCCGCGGCGAGAGCGGCGCCGATGAGTGCGGCGGCGAGACCGCCCAGGCGGTCTAAAAACGCCGTCACGCCGCTCGACAGGGACGGCGGCAGCAGCTTGGTAACGGCCAAAATCAGCAGCACCGCCGCCGCGAAAATGATGAACATGGCGATCCTCCCCCGCTCGCTGCCGTAGCGGATATTCAGCGGGAGCGTCACGCCGAGGACGGCTGCGCAGATGAGCGCGGACGAAACGGCGGCGGCGAGCACCTCCCCGCCGTCTATCGTGCCGGGCCGCAGCAGCGCCGCCGCGCCGACGCAGAGAAACGCCAGGGCCATCCCCGCGGCGAGGAGAAGGAAGCCCAGCAGGAACTTTTCCCGCACATACGTCTTCCGTGAAAACGGCAGGGTGAACAGATACGTAAAGCCGCGGTCATATTCGTCATAGGAACTCGTCCCGATAGCGATGATGGTCGCCATCAGCCCCATATACGTAAAGGCGAAGCTGTCCATATGGAACGCCGTGAACCACGCGGCGAGGATGACGACGATGGGGATGAGCTTTTTCTGATTTTTCAGCAGGCACAGGTCTTTTACGAGCAGTCCCTTCATATCGCTTCTCCTTTCAGCATCAGCGTCAGATAGTCGTCCATCGACGCCTTTTCCACGACGAGGCCCGGATAGTTTTCCGCGTAGTACCGCCGCTGATCCGTCAGCAGGCGGCAGCCGTGCGCCTCCTTCAGCGCGCGCAGGAGATACCGGCGGTCGAGCGTCTCGAGCGCCGGCCCGTCCGGCTTCAGAATACCGTAGTCGCTCAAGAGGCGGTCGGTCTCCTCATGGCAGACGATCCGGCCGTCGCTGATGAGGTAAAAGTCGTCGCACAGGCTCTCCAGGTCGTTCGAGATATGCGAGCTTATGAGTATCGCCCGCTCCTCGTCCTCCGCCATATAGTCGCGCAGCAGGTCGAGCGTCCGGTCGCGCGCCAGCACGTCGAGACCGGCCGTCGGCTCGTCGAGGATGAGCAGGCGCGACGGGCGGCTCACGGCCGCGAGCACCTTGAGCTTCGCCTTCATGCCGGTGGAGAAATCGCGTATCGGCTTATTTCCCGTCAGCCCGAACGCTTCGCATTTCTCCCGGAAGAAGTCCTCCCGGAAACCGGGGTAAAACGCCCGGAGTATCCGCAAAACGTCCCCGACCGTCAGATAGCCGGAAAAGCCGGATTCCGCCAGCACCGCGCCGATCATCAGGCGGTCTTCGGCCGTCGCCTCCCCCGCGCCGCGGCCGAAAAGCTCGATCGCGCCGCCGTCCGTCCCGATAAGGCCGAGCACGGCCTTGAAGACCGTCGTCTTGCCCGCGCCGTTCGGGCCAATGAGGCCGGTGATACGGCCGCTTTCGACCTCCATCGTGCAGTCGAGCGTAAAGCCCGGATAGTTTTTTCGCACTCCTGTCAGCTTCAGCATCGTTCATTCCTCCAGCAAAATGTCCAGTATCGTCCGCAGCTCGTCCGCGCCGACGCCGTAAAGCCTTGCGCGCGAGACGACGCCCTCCATCGCCTTTTCCAGCTCCCGCCGCTGCTCCTCGCGCAGCTTCTCCGCGTCAGGGGCCCTCACATAGGTCCCCTTGCCGTGGATGGTCGCCGTCAGCCCCTCCTCCTCCAGCGTGTCATACGCTTTCTTGACCGTGAGGGCGCTGATCTTCAGCTCCTTCGAGAGCGTCCGGACGGAGGGCAGCGCGTCGTTTTCACGCAGCGCGCCCGAGACGATCTGCTTTTTGACCTCCTCCGCGATCTGCTCGTACAGCGGTATCATGGAGGACGTGTTGATGATGATCTCCATACGCAACAACCCCGTGTTTTCTTGACTATAAACAGTATATAACAGTCTATAACTGTTGTCAAGTATTTTGCACTGAATACAATCGTACCGGAGGCGTTCCGTTTGACAAATCGCCCGCCGTCGGGTAAAATGGATATAATTTAAATAGAAAGCTGAGGTCATGCAACATGGGCAGATTAACAGGTAAAACCGCTATCGTCACCGGCGCCGGCCAGGGGCTCGGTCTCGCCATCGCGGAGCTTTTCGCCAAAGAGGGCGCCAACGTCGTCGGCACCGGCCACCATGTGGAGAAGGTCGAGAAGGCCTTCGCCGCCATCCGCGCCGAGCATCCGGAGTACGAGCTCACCGCCGTGCAGCACAACGTCACCGACAAGGCCGACTGGGAAAGGGTCGCGGCGGAGGTCGCGGCGAAGTACGGCGAGATCAACGCCGTCGTCAACAACGCCGCCATCATGGCGATGAAGGGCATCCTGGAGGCGTCCCCCGAGGAATTCCTCAACGTCTTCAAGACCAACTGCCTCGCCGTCATGCTCTGCGTGCAGGCTGTGACGCCCTATATGGAAAAGCAGGGCGGCGGCTCCATCGTCAACATCGACTCCATCGGCGGCCTGACCAGCGGCGACGCCGACGGCGGCGACGCGACCTACAGCGCCTCTAAGGGCGGCACGCGCGCGCTGACGAAGAACGCGGCCATCCGCCTCGCTCCGCTGCACATCCGCGTCAACACCATCCACCCCGGCGGCATCCTCACGCCGCTGCTCAAGAGCGTGTATGAGGCGACGCCCGCCCTCTGGGACCGCGTCAAGGAGACCTCTCCGCTGCCGCCGCACATCTCCGACCCCATCGACATCGCGTACGGCGCGCTCTTCCTCGCCTCCGACGAGTCCAGGACCGTCACCGGCGCCGAGCTCGTCATGGACTGCGGCTACATGGCGCACTGAACCTTTTTTAAGAAAAAGGTTCCTTCGGCACTCATGCCGCTGCGGACTTTTCTGCTTTCGGCAGTCCGGCAGCCCGGCAACGAGCCTGTCACAAAAAAGCACGGCCCGCGCTCCATGCAGCGCGGGCCGTGCTTTTTTATCCTTTTTCAAAAATACATCGCCCGGCGACGTATTTGGCGCGCAGGCCCGTCTGATCGAGGCCGAGATATACGGCGCGCTCCAGCCGCTCGGCGGCCGAGAGCGGCCGCGGATGCGGCATCTCCCCGTCGTCCAGCACGAGGGCGTCGAACTCGTACCCCTCCGCAAAGCAGCCGACCTTGCCGAAAAAGCTCCCGCCGCCGCACGACGCCAGATAAAACGCCTCGGCGAAGGCGAGGGGCTTTGCCGTCTCGTCGACGTAACGCCAATAGAGCTTGGACGCCTGAAGCGCGTCGGTGATCACGCTGAAAAGCGACTCTGAATGCCCTCCCGCCACGTCGCTGCCGAGGCCGACGCGGAGGCCCTTTTCGAGGTACCGCCTTACGGGCGCGATACCGGAGGCGAGGTTCATATTCGAGGTCGGGCAGTGCGCCACCCAGACGCCGTTTTTCCGGATCCGCTCCACCTCTGCCGGCGGCGACCAGACGCAGTGCGCCATGACCGTCTTCGCCTCGCCGCCGAAGAGGCCGTAGCGGTCGTACCCGTCGCCGTAAAAGCGCGCGTCGGGCATGAGTTTTTTGACCAGCTCGATCTCCCCGGGGTTTTCCGACAGGTGCGACTGTACCGGAAGATCGTAGACGCGGCGGATCTCACTCAATTCGCGCAAAAGCGTCTCGCTGCAGCAGGGGATGAAGCGGGGCGTCAAAATCGGCCGCGTGCGGTTTAGCTCCAGCCGCTCGACCGCGTTGAGCCAGCCCGCGGTGTCGGCCGCGGCGGCGTCCGCGTCGCGCTCCGTGAGCGCCGGCGGGGCGTCCCGGTCCATGTTGACCTTGCCGACATAGGAAATAAGTCCCGTTCTTTCCATCAGCGCCATGAGCGTGACGGTCGCCCGCCGGTGGACCGTGGCGAAAATGACGGCCCGCGTCGTCGCGCTTTTCAGCATTCGGTCGGCGAACATGGCATACGCCCGCCGCGCATAATCGCCGTCCGCGTACCGCATCTCCTCGGGGAAGGTGTAGCGGTCGAGCCAGTCCAGCAGCTCGCGGTCCATGCCCGTGCCGCGGAAGGTGAACTGCGGCGCGTGGATATGAAGATCCGTCAGGCCCGGCAGGATGAGGCAGTCTCCGCAGTCTTTTACCGGCAGACCCCTGAAGCTCTCCGGCAGCGTGTCGAAAACGCCGCGGCAGACGCCGTCCTGACAGACGACAAAGGCGCTCTCCCGCGCGTCGAGCACACCCGGCTCCGGCGTATGGCAGACAGCGCCTTTCAGGATGACATCTTTCATTGGTATCCTCTCCCTGCGGCCGGGGAAAACGGGCTATGATACCGTCTCAAAGATCGTTTCCACCAGGTCGTTGAACTCCTGCCACGCCTCATACCCCTTCAGCTCGCTCAACAGCGCGACGACGGAGCGATAATACCACGCCTGGCTGGCTGGGTCGGTCTGGTTGAAATCCTGCCACATGGCGTTCCCTTTGATCCTCCAGACGCGGTAAAAGGCGCGCATGTTGGCGAGCTTATCGCTCAGGCAGACGATCTTGACCGCCGTATCGTCGGTCGCCTTCAATTCGCGCAGGGCCTCCTCCTTGCGGATGTGCCACGTCTCCGAGGGCGGCAGGTCACGGCGCTTGTTTTCCGTCTCCGACGCCACGACGGAGGCGACGCGCGCGCCGAATTTCTCCATGATCTCCCCGATGGTCGTGTCCGTATCCTCCACGGTGTCGTGCAGGACGGCCGCGGCCAGTATCTCTTCATCGCTCGTGATCGTGCCGGCAATGGCGGCGACCTCCAGCGGATGCAGTATGTACGGTACGCTCTCACGCTTTCGCATCATGCCGCTGTGCGCCTGCACGGCGAAAACGATAGCCTCGTCCAATAAAGTCATTTCTGTCCTCCTGCTTTATCACAGGCTTTTTTTGATCTTCAGGATGTTCTTCCCATCCCGATACTCATAGCTGATATCGTCCATCGTCTTCTTGACGAGAAACACGCCCAATCCTCCGATCTGCCTCTCTTCGGCGGAGAGCGTCGTATCCGGATCCCCTTGGGCGAGCGGGTCAAACGGCTTCCCATGGTCGATAAAGGTGATGACGACCGCCAGCGGATCGTCCTCCACCTCCACGCGGACGGTGGCCGGCCCCGTCTTCGGATCATAGGCATAGTGGGCGATGTTCCCGAAAAGCTCGTCGATCGCGATATCGATCTGCGTCTGCGCCTTTACGGGGCAGTCCAGCCTTTCCAGCTCTTCATTGACGAAGTCCGTGACCGCGGCGATATGCTCCACAGTCGCCTCCAGAGTCAGTTCTTTCATAAAGGCTCCTCCCTTCGTCGGTATACCGGGCGCGTCCTCTATACGATGGTCAGGATATCGGCGAAGCCCGTGACCTCGAATATTTCCATCAGGGTGCTGTTCGCGTTGGCGACCGTCATGGCGCCGCCGCAGCCGTTCATTTTCTTCTGCGCGGAGAGAAGCACGCGCAGCCCCGCCGAGGACAGGTAGTCCAGTTCCTTCAGATCGAGCGTCAGTTCCGTGACGCCGTCGAGCGAGGCCTGGAGCTCCTTTTCCAGTTCAGGCGCGGTCATCGTATCCAGCCTTCCAGAGAGCGCGAGCGTCAGGGCGCTGCCGTTCAGGTCCTTTGTGATGGTCATAGACGTATCCTCCCCTGTTATATATATGGGTGTTATTGACGTAAGATGCTGCGGTTAAGCTCTGAAAGGCGATCGGCCTCCAGCACGAGCTCGAGCTGGAGCATGGCCTGGTTGACGGCCGAGACGCCGAAGCCGAACAGGATATCGACCACCATGGCGGTGGTGAGGGCGTCCGTCGGTATACCCAGCCGCGTGAACATGACGGCGTAGGTAAGCAGGCCGACGCCGGCCACCGGCGGCGTCGCCGCCAGCAGCGTAACGGTCATGAAGAGCGCCATGATGAGCCACAAAAAGGACAGCGTGACGCCCCACATCTGCGCCGCGTATATCGTCAGGATCATCGCGGCGACCGTGCCGGCCGGCATGTAGATGACGAGCCCCAGCGGCAGTCCGAAATCGACGAGCTTCTGATTGATGCCGAGACGGCGCAGGCAGCAGAGCCGGTTTATGCCGTAGGCCGTGTCCACGGACGCGTTCTTAAAGGCGACCAGAAAAGAGCTTTTGAGCTTGACGGCGAGCTTTTTTACGGGCACCTCTTCCTTCCGGCTGACAATAAGCAGTCGGATGAAGAGCAGCGCGGCCGACAGCAGCACAAAGAGGAGAAGCGGCTTCCAGATGCCGATCGCGCGGCGCAGCGAGCTGCTCCAGATGCCGAGTATCAGAAGCGCCGTAACGAAAAACGGCGTGAGACGGCTGACCCATTCGGCAATGAGGAGCGCGATCGAGTTCATCTGCTCCACGAGGGAGACGAAACCGTCCACGCGGCTGCCGAGGGCAAGCAGCGCGTTGCCGAGAAGGATGGCCAGCAGGATGAGCTGCGGCGTGTCTCCTTCTATAAAGGGCGTCAGGATATCGCCGGGCACGATCTGCAGGAAGAAATCGAGCGCGCTCTGAAACCGCGTGCCGTCCAGCGAGAAGGCGGAGAACCCCGGCCGCATCAGCAGCAACGCCAGCGCCGCGGCGATCACGGCCATGACGGTGCTGAGCAGCAGAAAGCGCACGATGAGACGCCGGCCGCTCTTGTTCATCGCCGCCATGCTGCCGCCGCCGCAGATGGCCGCGAGCAGCGACAGGAACATGACGGGGCCGGCAGCGGCGTTCAGGATGCGGAAAAACACATACCGTATCGGGTCGAGTATCCGTTCCTGCGCGACCGCGCGGATCGTTTCCGGCAGCAAAAAACGCCCCAGGAGGCCGATGGCCGTGCCGAGGATCAGGGCAACCAGCAGCGTGAGCGCCGGATTCAGACGCGGCCTCTTCAGCTTGATCTGAACGATATTGACGCCGTACCGGTAGCTGTACTGGGGCGTAAGGCCGATGCTCCACAAGAGAGAATTGGCCCATACGCCGAGATCGTTTTCAGCGTTCGTGAAGGGGTCGTAGCCCGCGCCGGCGAGCTCCAGCGTGATCGTGGGCCGCAGCAGAGTTACCCCGAGCTCCAGCGTGACCGCCGCGCCCTCTCCGAAATGGTCCAGCCAGCGCAGGAGCGCCTCCTCCATGGAAAGGCGGATGCGAAACACGTTGGCGCGCTCCAGCTTGAGTGAATAAAGATAGGCTTCGACCTGGGCGGCGATCTGGTCGACCGTCTCTCCCGTCAGCTTGTACTCCGTGCGCGTGCGCTCCGTCCTCACGCTTCTCTTTCACCTCTCGCTTGTTTTCCTGCCGCGCCCCGAAAAGGCGGAGTGCGCAGCAGGAAAACCTGTCTATTTCCATTATAACACGACTTCCGCAAAAAACAAGGAAAAGCGCTTCCCTTTCTCCCCCATCCGCCGGAGAGAGCGCCGGGCAATTTTTACTTTTATTTCAAATATCATGGTCAAATTAGACGTTATATGCTATACTCATAGTAACTTTACGCGCCAATATGATACGAAAGGGAGCTGTCATCATGAAAAACGTCAAGCCGAACCCCAAAGCGCTCCTCCCCATTCTGGTGTTTCTCGTTCTCTATCTCGGCAGCGGTATCTATTTTGAATACGTGCGTCCGGTCGAGGGGCGCATGGGCTTCTACGTCATCTCCGTCGTCGTCGCGTTCGGCCTCGCGCTGATCGTCGCCTTCGTGCAGAACCGCGCGCTCTCTTTTGACGAAAAGGTGCGGGTCTGCGCCAAAGGCATCGGCGACGACAATATCGTCATCATGCTGTTTATCTTCCTGATGGCCGGCGCGTTCAGCGGTCTGGCCAAGACGGCCGGCGGCGCTTCCAGCACGGCCAACCTCATGCTTGACATCATCCCCGGCAACCTCGCCATCCCCGGCATGTTCCTCATCGCCTGCCTTATTTCCATGGCCATGGGCACGAGCGTCGGCACCATCACGGTCATCGTGCCCATCGCGGCGGAGATCGCCAACAGCACGGGCTTCAGCATGCCGATGCTCATCGGCGCGGTCGTCGGCGGCGCGATGTTCGGGGACAACCTCTCCGTCATTTCCGATACGACGATCGCCGCGACGCGGACCCAGGGCGTCGAGATGAAGGACAAGTTCAAGACGAACATCAAGATCGCCCTCCCCGCGGCTATCATCACGCTCGTCATCCTCGTCATTTATACGCTCCAGCACCCCGGCGCGGAGCTGGCGCACTATGATTTCAACATCTGGCTGGCGCTGCCTTATTTCCTCGTCCTCATCCTGGCGCTCATCGGCCTCAACGTGTTCCTCGTGCTGGGTATCGGCATCGTGCTCTTCTTCCTCATCGGCGGCACGGCCGGCACGCTGACGTTCTCCACCGCCTTCTCCGCCATGGGCGACGGCACCGGCGGCATGTTCGAGACGATGATCGTCACGATCCTCGTCGCCTCCATCAGCGCGCTCATGAAGGAATACGGCGGCTTTGAGGCGATACTGGCCTTTATCCGGAAGCACGCCAGGAGCAAAAAGGGCGGCATGTTCGGCATTTGCCTTCTGACCGGCATCATGGATATCGCCACCGCGAACAACACCGTCGCCATCGTCATCGCCGCGCCCATCGCCAGAGACATATCTGGGGAGTACGGCGTGGAGCCGCGGCAGACGGCTTCGCTGCTCGACACCTGCTCCTGTATCTTTCAGGGGATCATCCCCTACGGCGCGCAGCTTTTGATCGCGGCCTCCTTAAGCGGCATCTCCAGCATCTCCATCATCCCCTTCCTCTTCTACCCCTTCCTGCTGGCGATCTGCCTCGTTATCTCGATACTGATCGGGAAAAAAGGCAGCGCCCCCGCGCAGTCCTAACAGACAGAAACGCTCTCCGCGAGGCACCGCCTCGCGGAGAGCGTTTTATACTCTTTTTCAATAAAAACATGTAAAATGTTTTTATTCCCTGTGGGCTATGCTCACAGGGATGGGCGCTTTGCGCCCATTGAAAAAACCGTGCAATACTGATTCCGAACAAAGCATTCGCTTTGTTCAGCGCAGCGAAGCTGCGCATTAAAAGCTTGAAGAATTCAAGCTTTTAATCAGGAATTAGTATTATTATCCCTGCTTTTCTATGCAACCGAGGCCCCGGTAAGCGGTCTCTTGACCCACGGGGAGATCCTGTTGGCGAGCTGCGGCACCCTGCCTGAACCGGAGCTGCCGCCGGGCAGCTCCTCCGCATGGCCACCGGGCTGCTGGCCCTGCTGCCGGTCTCCCGGCATCTGGCCGCCGCCGAAGCCGCCGCCCATCATGCCGGAGCCGGCCGCGGCCGTGCCCGTCGCCGCCTCGCTGCCGTCCACGTACAGCGTGTAGGTCTCGCCTTCGGTGAGCTCGTCGGAGAGGAACACAACGCTGTCCGCGTTCCGGACGCCGGTCGCCGTGTAAAGCGTCTTGCCGCTGCTGTCTTTAATGACGATCGCGCTGCCCTGCGTGATGGAGATCGAGCTGCCGTTCTGCTGCATCCCGCCGAAGGCCTGCGTCTGCGTCTCCGTCGCGCCGCCCGGCCTCTGGCCGCCCATCTGGCCGCGCGGACCGCCCATCATGCCGCCGGGCATCTGCCCCTCTTCGGGTCTCCCGCCGAAGCCGCCGCCCATCGCGCCGTCCGGCATCCGGCCGCCGCCGAAGCCGCCCATCATGCCGCCCATACCGGACGCGCCGAAGGCGACGTAGGCGCCGGAAGCGGGCGTCTCGGCCATGCCGCTCATGCCGACGGCGAGGAGCGTGCCGCTCTTATAGGTGATGCCGCGCTCGGAGTCGAGAGCGGCGTTGCCGCTGTTTGCCGCGCCGTAGACCTCGGTGACGCCGCCGTCGACGGTGATGGTGCCGTTGGAGTCGAGGCCGTCGCCTCCGGCGTCGATATACCAGGCGCCGCCGGTGATGTTCAGCTCGAAGGCATAGCCCGTAAGATCGCTGTTAGCCGCGTTCACGCCGTCGTCGGAGGCGATGACGCGCCCTGTGCCGCCGGCGAGATTGACCGTCGCGCCCTCGATGCCCTCGCTGCTCTTCAGAACGGCGACGTCGCCGCCGCTGATCGTCACGTCGTACTCGGCCTTGAGGCCGTCGTCGCCGGCGCTGACCGTCACTGTACCGCCGGAGATCAGCAGGTTCCCCTCCGCGTGGATACCGTCGTCAGCCGCGTCGACGGTGACGCTGCCGCCGCTTATCGTGATGTTGCCGAGGGACTCGGTATCGTCCTCGTCGGGTTCGGCCTTGAGGCCCTCATCGCCGGCCGTGATATTGACCGTGCCGCCCTTTATCACGAGCTCGTTGTCGACCGCGATGCCGTGGTTTGCGGCCTGGATGTTCAGCGTGCCGCTCTCAACGGTGATCGTCGCGGTCGCCGCGCCCTTAAGGCCGTTCTTGCAGTTGCCGTTTATATTGAGCGTGCCGGTGCCGCTTATCGTGAGGCTGGCGTTCTCGCTTTTGACCTTGATGGCCGCGCCCTCAAAGGTGTCGGCCGTCTCGTTCTCTAAACTCTCGTTGTCGTTCAGCGTGACGGTCCCGACGATATAAAGCGTCGTCTCCGTTCCCTTGCTCCCCGTAAGGGGCGCCGTCGTCGAGCTGCCGAGCGTCAGATCCTTCAAAACGAGCGTAACGCCCGTGACGCCCTTTTTCACCGTGACGCTGCCCTCCGTACAGGAGCCGGTGATCGTATAAACGCCGCTCTCGGTGATCTTCAGCGACGTGCCGTCGATCTCAAAGCCGCTTCCGTTCGCGTTCGACGCCTTGACGCCGGTCTCGGTAAAGGTAAAGGTGTTCCCGCTCGCCGGCGTCGCCGCCGACGCCCCCACGGGGAGCAGGAGCAGCAGCAGCGCCAGCACCAGCGCGGCGGGAATGCCTGCCCAAATAAGTTTCGATGCTTTCATGTGTCTGACCTCCTTTGCTTTGTGTCTGAAGCATACTGCACGCTTCTGAAACAATTCTGAAAAGCGCGGCGTGCCGCAAAAATTTTTCCCTTCCCTCTTTCGAGAGAAGGGAAAGTTTTACGGTCTGTCCGAAATCGGGACGAACGGTTTCCGGTCGGAGACGACCTTGTAGGCGGGGCGGATGATCCGGTTGGGGTTGTACGCCTCTTCGATCCGGTGCGCGCACCAGCCCACCATGCGGGCCATGGCAAAGAGCGGCGTGTAAAATTCCTCGGGGATATCGAGCATACTGTAGACGAAGCCGGAGTACATGTCGACGTTTGCGCACATGACGCGCTCCTCGCCGGCGGCGCGGTTCAGCACGTCGGGCGCGAGCCGCTCCACGGCCTCGATGAGGTCGAGCTCCTCCGTTACGCCGTTTGTGACCGCGAGCGTCCGCGCGACGGATTTCAGCACCTCCGTCCTCGGGTCGGAGAGCGTGTAGATGGCGTGTCCCATGCCGTAGATGAGGCCGGAGCCGTCCCCGGCCTCGCCGAGGACGATTTTCTCCAGATAGCGCGTGATCTCGTCGTCGTCGCGCCAGTCCTTCACGTTGGCCTTGATATGCCCCAACATCTCCTGCACGCGCTTGTTCGCGCCGCCGTGCTTCGGCCCCTTTAAGGAGCCGACGGCCGCCGCGATCGAGGAATAGATATCCGTCCCCGTGGAGGCCAGCACGCGGCAGGCGAAGGCCGAGTTGTTACCGCCGCCGTGGTCCATGTGCAGGATGAGGCACAGGTCGAGCAGATGCGCCTCCTCCGCCGTAAAGCGCTTATCGTGGCGCATGGAGTAGAGGAAATTTTCCGCTAAAGACAGATCGTCCTGCGGGCGGTGCAGGTAGAGGCTGTCGTTGTCGAAATAATGCTTCTTCGCCGCGAAGGCGTGGGCGATGATCGTCGGCGTCCGCGCGACGAGCTGGAGCGCCTGGCGCAGCTCTCCTTCGATATTGTTCGGCTCGGGATCGTCGTCGTAGGAGTACATGGCGAGGACGCTTCGCTGGAGCTTGTTCATGATGTCGCGGCTGGGCGCGGCCAGGATCATATCCTCGGTAAAGCGCGGCGGGAGCGAGCGCAGCTCGGCCAGACACGCCTTGAATTCATCGAGCTGCGCGCGGTTCGGCAGCGAGCCGAAGAGCAGCAGGTACGCCGTCTCCTCGTAGCCAAAGCGGTTTTCGTCGATGAAGCTCTGCGCGAGCTGCTTGACGTTAATGCCCCGGTAGGTCAGGCGGCCGGCCATGGGCATACGCTCGCCGTCCTGGATATAGTAGCCCTGCACGTTGCAGATATGCGACAGTCCGGCCAGAACGCCGGTGCCGTCGGCGTTGCGGAGACCGCGCTTTATATCGGCCTTTTCATAATCCGAAGGCTCGAAGGCGTTGGCGGTTTTCAGCTCTTCCGCCTTGCGATGCAGAAAAAGCTCCATATCCGCCTCATGTCCGCTCATGGCACAGCCCTCCTTGTTCATATAATTTGAAGTTATATTATATCTCACTGTCGTCGATGTGTCAAATCTTCAAGCCGTACTGCATCACGCTTGCAAAATGCCGGGGACGTGGTACAATAGGAGCGTCCGAAAAATGCGAGGTGCCCTATGGAAAATGAAAAGCTGCCGCCGCTCCCGGCGCTCGAGCCGGGAAAATACCGCCATTTCAAGGGGAACGAATACGAGCTCCTGTATGTTGCCCGCCACTCGGAGACGCTCGAGCCGATGGTCGTCTACCGCGCGCTCTACGGTGAGGGCGGCGTCTGGGTGCGCCCGGCCTCCATGTGGGACGAGACCGTGACGCGCGGCGGCGAGACGTTCAGGCGTTTTACAAAGGTCTGAACTTTCGACTTGAAAAGCGCCGAGAGCTGTGCTATAATAGAAATGTAAGCAGGGTTAGTACATCGGTAGTACACGGGCTTCCCAAGCCTGTGAGGCGGGTTCGATTCCCGTACCCTGCTCCAAAATTAAAGCGTCCGCTTTGCGGGCGCTTTAATTTTGGGTTTCGCCGAGCTTTGCTCGGCTCCACCCCGAGGAGATTTGACATCCTCGGGCGGCAAAGCTGCCCTGCGGGAACTCTGCGGCTTTGCCGCAGAGATTCACGGCGGACCCCCGCCGAGGCCGCCGGAGGCGGCAGAGATACATGAAAAAAGCAACCGTAAGGCCGCTTTTTTTAGCGATGCGTTCCGCAGCCGCGGCACGTGATGTGCGCTGCGCGCGTGATGTGTCCTTCGGACGTGATGCGCCCGCGGGCGTGAGGAAAGGAACGCATCACATCACTTTTGCCTCTTGCGGCAAAAACATCACTGTAACCGAAGGGCACAACATCACTTGCGCCGCAAGGCGCAAACATCACTGACCCCTTCTCATAACGCCAAAAAGGCCGGTACCCATCATTGCGGGTACCGGCCTTTTTCTGCATACTTACTTCCTCTCGCAGAGCTCGAGCAGGACGCCGTGGGTCGCCTTCGGATGCAGGAAGGCGATGCGGGCGCCGCCGGCGCCGTAGCGCGGGGTCTGGTCGATGAGACGCACGCCCTTCTCCTTCAGCTCGGCCAGCGCGGCGTCGATATCGTCGACGCGGAGCGCGACGTGCTGAATGCCCTCGCCGTTCTTCTCGATGAACTTGGCGATGGGGCCGTCGTCCGTGGTGGACTCCAGAAGCTCCAGCTCGCTGTCGCCGCAGGGCAGGAAGGCCACTGTGACCTTCTGCTCCTCGACGGTCTCGTAACCCTTGGACTTGAGGCCCAGGGTGTCCTCATAGAATTTCACCATCTCGTCAAGGTTCTTGACGGCGATGCCGACGTGATCTACACGGGTAGTGTTCATAGTAATCTATCTCCTTATCTCACGAAAGATCTTCAACGATGAGCGTGCGGACGTTCTCCGCCGCCGCGGGGGCCTCAACGACCTCCGGCTCGGGCGGGAGCAGGCCGTACTTCTTCTTCAGGAAGTTCTCCGCGACCTGCGGGAACAGCGCGTAGCTGAGCACGTCCTCCTCGGACTTCGCGAACTCCTTGCAGGCCTCGCGGTAGCCGGGCAGCTCGTCCGGGATGTTGTCGGCGGGACGGCAGGTGATGACCTTGTCGTTGCCGATGGCCTTCTTGCGGACTTCCTCGTTGACCTTGCCGGGGAGCTTGCCGTACTCGCCGCGGAGCATGGCCTTGGACTCCTTCGGGAACATCTTGTAGCTGCCGTACAGGACGTTGAACACAGCCTGCGTGCCGACGATCTGGCTCGACGGCGTGACGAGCGGCGGATAGCCGAAGTCCTTGCGGACGACCGGGATCTCACGGAGCACGTCATAGTACTTATCCAGCCTGTCGGCCTGCTTGAGCTGGCTGATGAGGTTGGAGAGCATGCCGCCCGGGACCTGGTACATGAGGGTGTTCGTGTCGATGCGGAGCACCTTCGGGTCGAGGGAGCCGGCATCCTGCAGGCGCTTGCCGACCTTGCGGAAATGCTCGGCCGCCTCGCTCAGCTTCTCGAGGTCGAGACCGGTGTCGCGGTCGTGCCCCTTGAGGGTCGCCACGAGGGACTCGGTCGCCGGCTGGGAGGTGCCGTTCGCGAGCGGCGAGAGCGCGCAGTCGACGATATCGACGCCGGCGAGGGTGGCCATGAGGTTGACCATGTCGCCCGTGCCGGTGGTGTTGTGCGTGTGGAGGTGGATCGGGATGTTGACCTTCTTCTTCATCTTGGAGATGAGATGATAGGCGTCGAGCGGAAGGAGGAGGTTCGCCATGTCCTTGATGCACACGGAATCGGCGCCCATCTGCTCGAAGCAGACGGCCAGACGGATGAAGTAGTCCTCGTCATGGACGGGGCTGATCGTGTAGCTCATGGCCGCCTCGACCATGCCGCCGTACTTCTTCGTGCTCTTGACCGCCTTCTCGATGTTGCGGGTGTCGTTGAGCGCGTCGAAGATGCGGACGATGTCGATACCGTTTTCAATGGACTTCGCCACGAAAGCGTCGACGACGTCGTCGGCATAGTGCTTGTAACCGAGGAGGTTCTGGCCGCGCAGCAGCATCTGCAACTTGGTGTTCGGGAGGTGCTTGCGGAGAGAGCGGAGGCGCTCCCACGGGTCCTCGTCGAGGAACCTCATGCAGGAGTCGAAGGTCGCGCCGCCCCACATCTCCAGGGACCAGTAGCCGATGGAGTCGAGGATCTCGCAGGCGGGGAGCATCTCGTCGAGACGCATCCTCGTCGCGGCCTGGCTCTGGTGCGCGTCGCGCAGGATCGTGTCGGTTATTTTAAGCGGTGTTTTCGGGATGTTGGCCATCATATCCATAGGGCTTCTCTCCCCACGGTCATGCCAGCGAGCAGAGGAGCTGCTGCGCCTGGACTGCGTCGCCCTTCTTCACGGCGATACCGGTGACGGTGCCGTCGGAGGGGGCCATGATCTCGTTCTCCATCTTCATGGCCTCGAGGATGAAGAGGACCTCGCCGGCCTTGACGGCCTGGCCCTCGGCGACTCTGACCTCCCAGATGTTGCCGGGCATCGGGCACTCGATCTTCACGCCGCCGGCCGGAGCGGCCTTCGGCGCGGGAGCGGCGGCCGGAGCCGGGGCCGGGGCCGGAGCGGGCGCAGCGGCCGGAGCCGGAGCGGCCTTCGGCGCGGGAGCCGGAGCGGCCTTCTTGGCGACGGGCTTGCCGCCGGCGGCGGCCACGCTGTAAGCGCCGGTCTTCGGGGCGGCGCCGACGTCCTTCTCGGAAATGAGCTCGATCTCTACTTCATAAAGGGTGCCGTTGACGTTAACACTGTATTTATTCATAATAATCTCCATTCTGCCGCTTTCATTGGGCACAGGCGGGCCGGTCGTACTCCGCAAGCGGCTGGCGGATAGCCTTCTGCGCGTGCCGTATCGCCGCTGATTATCGAGCGGCGCGCCTTGGGTCTCGGATCGTCGGGCGTGAAGGCTCAGGCCAACTCGTCCTCCAGCTGGTACTTGGAGTAGCCTCTCTTGCTGACGTAAGGGGGCTTCTTGCCGCCGACGTGGCGGAAGGTCACGATGCGGATGGCGGAGACGTCGGTCCCCAGTTCCTCCGCGATGGCCGCCGCGACAGCCGCGACCACTTCAGGGCTCTTCGTCATAGTCAATTTCCTTTCGATTTACAGCGGGATGTTGCCGTGCTTGCGCCACGGGTTCTTTTCCTTCTTGTTTTCGAGCATATCGAGGGCCTCGACGATCTTCTGCCTCGTCTCGGACGGGTGGATGACCTCGTCGACGAGGCCGCGGGACGCCGCGACGTAGGGATTCATGAACTTGTCGTTGTACTCGGCGACGAGCTCGGCGCGCTTGGCCTCCTTGTCCTCGGCGGCCTCGATGGTCTTGCGGCCGATGACGCCCACGGCGCCGTCGGCGCCCATGACGGCGATCTCCGCGATCGGCCAGGCGAAGACGATATCCGCGCTCATGCCCTTGCTGTTCATGGCGACGTAGGCACCGCCGTAGTCCTTCCTCATGATGAGGCAGACCTTCGGCACGGTGGCCTCGGAGAAGGCGTAGAGCAGCTTCGCGCCGTGGCGGATGATGCCGTTGTACTCCTGATACGTGCCGGGCATGTAGGCCGGAACGTCGACGAGGGAGACGAGCGGGATATTGAAGCAGTCGCAGAAGCGGATGAAGCGGGACGCCTTGTCGGAGGCGTTTATCTCCAGCGAGCCGGCCATGCAGTTGGCCTGGTTGGCGACGATGCCGACGCTGCGGCCGTCGAGCCGGGCAAAGCCGACGACGATGTTCTTGGCGAACTCGGGCTGGACCTCGAAGAAGCTGTCCTGATCGACGAAGCAGGCGATGACCTGACGCACGTCGTAGCCGCGCTTCGGGTTATCGGGCACGATGTCGATGATCTTCTCGCAGGTGTCGACCGGGATGCCGGGGACGTTCATCGGATTTTCGAGGTTGGACTGCGGGAAGTAGCCTAAAAGACGGCGCACGCCGTTGAGGCAGGCCTCGTCGTCCGGGTAGGTGAAGTGAGCGACGCCGCTCTTGGACATGTGGACCATCGGGCCGCCGAGCTCCTCGACGGTGACGGTCTCGCCCGTGACGGTCTTGACGACGGACGGGCCGGTGATATACATCTGGCTGGTCTTCTCGACCATGAATATGTAGTCGGTGATGGCCGGAGAGTAGCACGCGCCGCCGGCGCAGGGGCCCATGATGACCGATATCTGCGGGATGACGCCGGAGCAGATGGTGTTGCGGTAGAATATTTCGCCGTAGCCGTTGAGGGAGTCGATGCCCTCCTCGATCCTCGCTCCGCCGGAGTCGTTGATCGAGATGAACGGCGCCTTCATCTGAAGGGCGAGGTCCATGGCCTGGCAGATCTTCTTGGCGTGCATCTCGCCGAGGGAACCGCCGTTTACGGTGAAGTCCTGGGAGGACGCGAACGCGAGCCTGCCGAAGATCTTGCCGTAGCCGGTGATGACGCCGTCGCCGGGGAACGTCTTCTTGTCCATGCCGAAGTCGGTCGTCCTGGTAGAGACCATATTGCCGATCTCCACGAACGTCCCGTCGTCGAACAGCCACTCGAGGCGCTCGCGCGCCGTGAGCTTCCCGGACTTGCGCTGCTTTGCGAGGCGGGCCTCGCCGCCGGCCGCCAGTACGGCTGCGCGCCGGCTTTCCAGTCCGTCAATTTTGTCCTGATTCCACATATTAAGCCTCCAATGCATTTTCTTTACGGTTTGTGCATTATTTACACTTTGACAATTATTCATTCTAAATAACATCCATGAAAAAGTCAACAGTAAATACGGCCAAACCTAATCTTTTAAATGTATCATTTTTGCCCAAACGGACGCCGAAATCGCTTTTTTCACGTCCAGAGCGTCTTGGCGAGGGCCACGAGCACCGGCAGCGTGACGATCGAGAAGATCGTGCTCATGCTCACGCACCGCACCGCCTGCGCGCTGTCGGCGCCGCACCGCTCCGCGAAGATGGGCGCGTTGGAGCCGACGGGGGCCGACGCCGCGATGAGCACGACGAGCTTTATATCGAGATACTTCGCCGGGAACAGGCAGAGCGCCAGAAACGTCACGATCGGGATGGCGATGAGCCGCCACGCCGAGCAGAGGTACGTCCAGCCGTCGGTGAAGAGTTCACCCAGCTTCATCTGGCCGAGGTACGCGCCGAGGATGATCATGGCCAGCGGCGTGTTCATGTTCTTGAGCATCCTGATCGCGCCGGAGACGACGGCCGGGAGCCTCAGCTGCGTGAGGAAGAGCAGCAGTCCGATCACGAAGGCGACGAGCACCGGGTTCGTCCAGAGCTTCGCCGACATGGGGTTTTTGCCGTTCCCCGCCAAAACCGGCGCGCCGTAGACCCACTGGAACACGTTTAAGAGGGCGATGAACGTCGCCACAAAAAAGACGGCCTCCTCGCCTATGGCCGCCTCGATGACCGGTATGCCGATGAAGCCGGCGTTCGAGAACGAGCAGCAGAAATGCTCCATGCGCCGGCGCGAGCCGAAAAAGAAGCGGGACATGAGGATGGCGACCAGCAGCGCCGATGCGCCGGCGGCGGCGGAAATGCCCATCAGACGGTATTTCTCCGGCGACGCCTCCGTCAGGTATGAGCTGATGATGACGCACGGCAGCGTGAGGTAAAGGAGGATCGTTCCCAGCTCCCGGTTCCCTTTATCGGTGAGTTTCTTCGTGCGGTAGAGGATGAAGCCGATCGCCATGAGCAGGAACATCGTCAGCGTCTGTTTGAGTATCACGAGCAGAAGGTCCAAATTTCGTCACTCCAAAAAATGGTTTGTCAGCGCCTTATTTTTCCTCCCGGCGCTCCCGGATCAGATCGATGATGTCCCCGAATTTCCCCGTCACGTAGTCGTAGCCGCCCGGCGAATGGGGCAGCAGGCAGGCGCTGCAATCCTTGACGCCGCTCTCGGTGAAGCGGAAGTTCCCGCCGCATTTTTCCCCCAGCGCATAGAGCGGGCAGTAGCAGAACAGGCAGTTGAAGTTCTCCGGGTCGGCGCCCGCGTGGCAGGGATAATACTCGCATTCGCGGTTGCTGAAATGCGAGAAATGGCCCTTTTCCGTCATATTCCTCCCCCTTTTTTGTCATTACTGCGTTATATTTTACCACACTGCCGCGCGGAACGCAAAGCCTTCCGCGGCGTTTTTTGCGAAAAAGAAAAGTTGCATTTTATGAAGCTGTTGTGCTATACTATTAAATTACTATTTCAAAGCATATAAACGGAGGAAAACGCCATGAGTGAAAAGACATTCTACATCACCACGCCTATCTATTATCCGTCGGACAAGCTGCACATCGGCCACACCTACTGCACCGTCTCGGCCGACGCGATGGCCCGCTACATGCGCATGCGCGGATACGACGTCCTTTTCCTCACCGGCACGGACGAGCACGGTCAGAAGATCGAGGAGAAGGCGAAGGCCCAGGGCATCACGCCAAAGCAGTTCGTGGACAACATCGTCGCGGGCAAGGGCGGCATCCTCGACCTCTGGAAGCTGATGAACATCTCGAACGACCGCTTCATCCGCACCACCGACGATTACCACGTCGAGTCCATCCAGAAAATTTTCCGCAAAATGTACGAAAACGGCGACATCTACAAGGGCGCCTACAAGGGCCTCTACTGCACGCCGTGCGAGAGCTTCTGGACGGAGAGCCAGCTTAAGGACGGCAAATGCCCCGACTGCGGCCGCGAGGTGAAATACGCCGAGGAGGAGGCGTACTTCTTCCGCCTCTCGAAATACGCCGACCGCGTGCAGGCGCTTTTGGAGACGCCGGGCTTTTTAGAGCCCGCCTCCCGCGTCAACGAGATGATCAACAACTTTATAAAGCCCGGCCTCGAGGACCTCTGCGTTTCGCGCACGTCGTTTACGTGGGGCATCCCCGTCGACTTCGACCCGGGCCACGTCGTTTACGTCTGGGTGGACGCGCTCTCCAACTACATCACCGCCCTCGGCTACGGCAACGAGAAATATCACGACTATGAGAAATTCTGGCCGGCGGACGTGCATTTCGTCGGCAAGGAGATCGTCCGCTTCCACTCCATCATATGGCCCGCCATGCTCATGAGCCTCGGCGAGCCGGTGCCGAAGAAGGTCTACGGCCACGGCTGGCTGCTGCTCGACGGCGGCAAGATGTCAAAGTCCAAAGGCAACGTCGTCGATCCCGCCATCCTCGCCGAGCGCTACGGCGTGGACGCGCTGCGCTTCTTCCTGCTGCGCACCTTCCCCTTCGGCTCCGACGGCAGCTTCTCCAACGAGTTGCTGATAAGCACCATCAACGTCGATCTGGCGAACGACCTCGGCAACCTCGTCTCCCGCACGGTCGCCATGGTGGAGAAGTATTTCGGCGGGAGGCTGCCGGTCTCCCGCGAGGCGAAGGACGAGGACGCGGACCTGCTCGATATGGTCGCCGCGCTTCGCGGGCGCTATCAGGAGCAGATGGACAAGTTCCAGTTCCAGAACGCGCTGGCCGAGGTCTTCAAGGTCCTCGCGCGCGCGAATAAATATATAGATGAAAACCTGCCCTGGGCGCTCGCCAGGGATATGGAGGCTAACGGCGCGCGCCTCGCCACCGTCATGTATAACCTGCTCGAGACGATCCGCGTCTGCACGACGCTCCTGACGCCCTTCATGCCCGAATCCTGCGAGAAGATATTCGCGCAGCTCTGCCTGACCGGCAGCGCCGCCGGATGGGACGCGGCGGGCGAATTCGGCGTGCTGCCGGCCGACGCCTCCGTCAAAAAGGGCGAAGCCCTCTTCCCGCGCATCGATATGGAAAAGGAGCTCGCCGAGCTCGACCGCGTGCAGACAGCGCAGCAGCAGGCCGCCTCGCCCGTGGAGATCGAGCCCTTCGCGGAGGAGAGCGTCGATTTCGACACGTTCTGCCGCTCCGACTTCCGCGCGGTCAAGATAAAGGCCTGCGAGCCGGTGAAGAAGAGCGACAAGCTCCTGCGCTTCACCCTTGACGACGGCAGCGGCGTCGACCGCCAGATCCTCTCCGGCATCCACAAGTGGTACGAGCCGGAGGACCTTATCGGCAAGACGGCCATCGCCATCATAAATCTCCCGCCGAGGAAGATGATGGGCCTCGAGTCGAACGGCATGCTCATCTCCGCCGTGCATACGGAAAACGGAGAAGAGGCGCTGCACCTCCTCCTCGTGGACGACGCCATCCCGGCGGGCGCGAAGCTCTGCTGATACTTTTTCTTGAAAGAAAAAGTATCAAAAAGAACTTCATGCCGTTACGCAGACTGTACTGTTCCAAGTCTATCCGCTCGGTAACGAAGGGCTGTCTTCCATTTGACTTTCTTTCGCCGCATAAGCGGCGGAACGCTGCGAGGCTTATGGGAGAACTGCGCCGCATACGGCACGATGAGGGCATCGCGCCCTGCGGGACGGGTGGGTCAGCGCTCCGCACCCGTAGGGCGGCATCCCCTGATGCCGCCGATCACGGATCGATGCGAGGCCGGCGGGGGTTACTTTCGGGCGGCTCCCGCCGACGTTTTTCCGGCAAATGCGCTTTTTTCCAATTTCCCCGTGGAAAGGCTTGACTTTGCCGAAAACATCAAATATAATAGGTAAGCTCAACTGAATACCTCACTCGCTTGGACGTATGGAGAAGTCGCGTAGTCCGGTCGAGCGCGCACGATTGGAAATCGTGTAGGCCCCATAAGGGTCTCGAGGGTTCGAATCCCTCCTTCTCCGCCAGTTGATGCCGCCCACGGCGGCGAAGAAGGGCGTGTCTCCAAAGAGTGATATCCCTCTTTGAAGACACGCCCTTCTTCTATTTTATGTCCCCCTGCGCGCGAAAATCAGCACATACCAGCGAATTCCATCAAACTCGCCATATTCAGTATGACGGAAAGGATGTTGATCATGGCAAAAGAAAGCAAAACCTTTCCTTCCGTGTCGTTCGATGAGTTTGAACCCACAACTTACGAGCGATGGAAGGAAGAAGCTGTCGCCTCTCTTAAGGGCGCCAGTTTCGAAAAGAAGCTGTTCACCAAGACCTATGAGGGGATAACGCTCTCGCCGATCTACACGAAGGCGGACGTGGAGGCCCTCGACGGTCCCGAGACGTTCCCCGGCGCCAAAGATTTCCTCCGCGGCGCTCATTCGGCGGGCTATCTCGAGGCTCCCTGGGGCGTCGCCCAGGCCGTCAATGTCCCCTGCGCCGACGGCGCGAACAAGGTCCTCAAGGAGGAGCTGGCGCACGGCGCCGACACGATCAATCTGAAGCTCGACTCCGCCGTTCTGGCCGGAGAGGAGGAGATGAAGCGTGACGGCGTGCCGCTTCGCTGCCGCAAGGACCTCGACGGCATCTTCGCCGGCGTCGACCTCAAGGGCGCGAAGGTCCAGATCGGCTGCGGCGCTTCCGTCCTGCCGGTCCTCTCGCTGTTCCGCGCCTGGGGCGACGTTTCGTCGCTCACCGGCTGCATCGGCGGCGACCCGCTCGGCACGCTCGCGGCGAACGGCAAGCTGCCGGCTCCCCTTAATCAGCTCTATGACGAGCTGGCCGAGTGCGTGAAGTACGCGGCCGCGAACGCCCCCGGCCTGCGCACCGTTCTCGTCGATGTGAACGTGTACGCGAACGGCGGCGCCAGCGCCGTCTCGGAGAGCGCCTGCGCGCTCGCCACCGCGCGCGAATACCTCTGCGCCATGCTCGACCGCGGCATCGACATCGACACCGCCGCGAAGAGCCTCCGCTTCTCCTTCTCGCTCGGCTCCAACTTCTTCATGGAGATCGCGAAGCTCCGCGCCATCCGCGTGGCCTTCGCCCGCATGGTCGCCGCCTTCGGCGGCAGCGAGGAAGCGCAGAAGATCAGCGTTTTCGCCCGCACCAGCGCCTTTACCATGACGAAGTACGACCCCTACGTGAACATCCTCCGCACGACGACCGAGGTCTTCTCCGGCGTCGTCGGCGGCATCGACGCGCTCGAGGTCGCCCCGCTCGACGAGCCCATCGGCCCCTCCGACGAGCAGACCCGCCGCATCGCCCGCAACCAGCAGACGATGATGAAGGAGGAGTTCAACCTCCTCCAGCCCGTAGACCCGGCCGGCGGCTCCTGGTACGTCGAGACCCTCACCGCCCAGCTCGGCGAAGCCGTCTGGGCCGCCTTCCAGGATATCGAGGCTGCCGGCGGCATGTACGCCGCTCTGCAGTCCGGCAAGGTCCAGGCCGACATCCAGGCCACGCTGGAGCAGCGCTTTAAGAAGCTCGACACCCGCGCCGACCGCGCCGTCGGCACGAACATGTACGCCAACATGACGGAAAAGCCGCTCGTCCGCGAAACGAAGGCTCCGGCCGAGGGCTGCGATACGAAGTGCAAGAAGACCGCCACCGAGGAGAGCGAGGCCGCGCTCAAGGCGCTCGCCGCCGCCTCCGACAAGCTCGAGGCCGCCGTCAAGGCCGCCGCGGCTTACAGCCGTCTCTGCGATATCCGCGCTTCTCTCGGCAAGCCCGGCGACGTGACCGTCGCCCCCGTGGCCGCGCACCGCTGGACCGAGAAGTTCGAGGCCCTGCGCGCCCGCACCGAGGCTTATGAAGAGAAGACCGGCAAGACCGTCAAGATCTTCCTCGCCAACATGGGCCCGATCCCCCAGCACAAGGCCCGCGCCGACTTCTCCTGCGGCTTCTTCGAGGTCGCCCATTTCGAGATGCTCCGCAACGACGGCTTCCAGACCGTCGAGGAGGCGGCCGACGCCGCCGCCGCTTCCGGAGCCGGCGTCACCGTCATCTGCTCCACCGACGCGACGTATCCGGAGCTCGTGCCGCCGCTCGCGAAGCTCATCAAATCCAAGTGCCCCGACATGATGGTCCTCCTCGCCGGCGCTCCCGCCGCCGATATGAAGAACGCCTATATCGAAGCCGGCGTCGACGACTTCATCTCCGTCACCGCAAACTGCTACGAGATCCTTGAAAGGATCCAGAGAGAAAGGGGGATCTGCTGATGTCCGGCCGTCCCGATTTCACCAAAATCCCGTACAAACCCGCTCAGCCCATCCTGTTCGATAAGGAGGCCGGGCGCAAGGCCTGGCAGGCCAGAGTGGAGAAGGAGACCGGCAAGCCGCTCTCCGAGCTCATAAGCCGCACCATGGAGCAGATCGACGTCCAGCCGATCTACACCCTCGAGGACAACGCGAACGCCACGCATCTCCCCTACATGCCCGGCGTGCCGCCGTTCCTCCGCGGCCCGTATCCCACCATGTACGTGACCCGCCCGTGGACCGTCCGTCAGTACGCCGGCTTCTCCACGGCCGAGGAATCCAACGCCTTCTACCGCCGCAACCTCGCGGCCGGCCAGAAGGGTCTGTCCATCGCGTTCGACCTCGCCACCCACCGCGGCTATGACTCCGATCATCCGCGCGTCATCGGCGACGTCGGCAAGGCGGGCGTCGCGGTCGACTCCATCCTCGATATGGAGATCCTCTTCTCCGGCATCCCGCTCGATCAGATGTCCGTCTCCATGACGATGAACGGCGCCGTCCTCCCGATCATGGCCTTCTACATCCTGGCCGCCGAGGAGCAGGGCGTCGACAAGAAGGTCCTCTCCGGCACCATCCAGAACGACATCCTCAAGGAGTTCATGGTCCGCAACACCTACATCTATCCCCCCGCGACCTCCATGCGCATCATCGGCGATATCTTCGCCTACACCTCCAAGGAGATGCCGAAGTTCAACTCCATCTCCATCTCCGGCTACCACATGCAGGAGGCCGGCGCCACCGCCGACATCGAGATGGGCTACACCCTGGCCGACGGCCTTGAGTACATCCGCACCGGCATCAAGAGCGGCCTGACCATCGACCAGTTCGCGCCGCGCCTCTCCTTCTTCTGGGCCATCGGCAAGAACTACTTCATGGAAGTCGCCAAGATGCGCGCCGCCCGTATGCTCTGGGCGAAGATCGTCCATCAGTTCGACCCGAAGCTGGCGAAGTCCATGGCGCTGCGCACGCACTGCCAGACCTCCGGCTGGTCGCTCACGGCGCAGGATCCGTTCAACAACGTCACCCGTACCTGCATGGAGGCCATGGGCGCCGCCCTCGGCCACACGCAGTCCCTCCATACGAACGCGCTCGACGAGGCCATCGCCCTGCCGACCGACTTCTCCGCGCGTATCGCCCGAAACACCCAGCTCTACATCCAGGACGAGACGAGAGTCTGCAAGGTCGCCGATCCGTGGGGCGGCTCCTACTACGTGGAGGCCCTCACCGAGGAGCTCATCCGCCGCGCCTGGGGCCACATCCAGGAGGTCGAGGAGCTCGGCGGCATGTCCAAGGCCATCGACACCGGCCTGCCGAAGATGCGTATCGAGGAGGCGGCCGCGCGCCGTCAGGCTCATATCGACTCCGGCAACGAGAAGATTGTCGGCCTCAACTACCTGCAGCTTGAGCAGGAGGACGCCATCGACATTCTCGAGGTCGACAACACCGCCGTTACGAAGGCGCAGATCGCCCGCCTCGAGAAGCTGCGCGCCAACCGCGACCCCGAAGAGGTGGAGCGCCGCCTGAACGCCATCACCAAGTCCGTCGAGACCGGCGAAGGCAATCTGCTGGCGCTGGCGCTGGAAGCCGCCAGAGCAAGAGCCAGCCTGGGAGAGATTTCTATGGCAGTCGAAAAGGTTTCCGGCCGTCACAGTGCCGTCATCCGCTCGATCTCCGGCGTGTACTCCAGCGAGTTCACCGACGACGAGCAGCTTGAGGAAGTCCGCAGAATGACCGACGACTTTGAGAAGCGCGAAGGCCGCCGTCCGCGTATCCTCGTCGCCAAGATGGGCCAGGACGGCCACGACCGCGGCGCGAAGGTCGTCGCCACGGCTTACGCCGACATGGGCTTCGACGTCGACGTCGGCCCGCTGTTCCAGACGCCCGAGGAGACCGCCCAGATGGCCGTCGACAACGACGTGCACATCGTCGGCATGAGCTCCCTCGCCGCCGGACACAAGACCCTGCTCCCCGCCCTCGTCGAGGAGCTTAAAAAGCGCGGCCGCGAGGACATCATGGTCATCGCCGGCGGCGTCATCCCGGCTCAGGACTACCAGTTCCTGTACGATCACGGCGCGTCCTGCATCTTCGGGCCCGGCTCGGTCATCCCGGCCTGCGCCAAAGAGATGCTCAACGTCCTGAACAAGAGACTGGCCGACGCCGAGAAATAATCAGCCACACGATCAGAAAGGGGCTGCCCGCGCGGCAGCCCCTTTCGAGCATGACCCCTTTATACCCTTAACTTTAAGGAGCGGAGATTATGGACAATTATAAGCCCGAGTGGACGCCGGCGGGCGCCGGCGAGGAATTCGCGTGCAGCGTCATGCCCGGCATCGAGGACGCGCAGGTGGCCGCCGCGCGCGCCGAGGCCGTCGCGAAAAGGCCGACCGGCCGGCATATCCTCACGGCCGACGAGTACGTCGAGGGCATCCTCCGGTGCGACCGCACGACGCTCTCGCGCGCCATCACCATCATCGAGAGCAGCGCGCCGAAGCATTTCGAGCTGGGGCAGGAGATCATCCAGAAGATACTCCCCTACGCCGGCAAGGCCGTGCGCGTCGGCATCACGGGCGTGCCCGGCGCCGGCAAGAGCACGCTCATCGAGGCGCTCGGCAACCAGCTCTGCGACGACGGGCACAAGATCGCCGTGCTGGCCGTCGACCCGTCCAGCTCCGTCTCCAACGGCAGCGTTTTGGGCGACAAGACCCGCATGGAGACGCTCTCGCGCAGGCCGGAGGCGTTCATCCGTCCCTCCCCCTCGGGCGGGACGCTCGGCGGCGTCACGAGAAAGAGCCGCGAGACGATGATGCTCTGCGAGGCGGCCGGCTTCGACACCATCCTCGTCGAGACGGTCGGCGTCGGACAGAATGAGATCACCGTCCGCTCCATGGTCGATTTTTTCCTCGTCGTCGTCATCACCGGCGCCGGCGACGATCTGCAGGGCATCAAGAAGGGCATCATCGAGATCGCCGACGCGATCCTCGTCAATAAGGCCGACGGCGATAATATCATGCGCGCAAAGGCCACCCGCGCCGAGTACGAACAGATACTCCATTATCTCCGCCCGGCGACCGCCGGCTGGACGACGAAGGCGTACACCTGCTCCGCCCGCACGGGCGACGGCATCCGCGAAATCTGGGAGGTCGTCGAGAAGTACGTAAACCAGATGCGCGGCAGCGGCGTTTTAGAGGAGCGGCGCGAAAAGCAGACGCTCTCCTGGGTCAAGCAGATCACCGAGGAGGCCATCCGCAACCGCATCCTCTCCAATCCGCGCGTCCAGCAGCAGCTTGATGTAACGGAAAAGCAGCTCGCCGCCGGCAACATCTCCGCCACGAAGGCGGCGCAGGGGCTGATCCTCGCCATCGAGGAGGAGCTTCGGAAGCCCGACAGCGCCATCGGCTAAGGCAATACCGCATAATTCTGACCGCGCAATCTGCGCACCAGAATTATGCGGTATTACCTAAAAATTTTTCGGGCGCTTCGACAAAAGCTCTCCCCCTTCGGCAAAAGCTCCTATGGACAAAGTCTCCCGCGCGTGGTACTATCAAATCACGGCTTATCAGTTCTGTAAGCTCATATCTTTATCCCGCAACCCCATTTTTATGGCGAAGCCCTTGGGCTTCGCCATCTTTTTTGTTGTGAAGCCGGCCGATGTGGTTTATAATAGAAAAAACAGAATGGCCGTGAAAGGGGCTGCCGCCTGTGCGGATGAGACGAAAAAAAAATCTGATACCGAGGCTCGGGCGGTGCGCGGAATTCCTCGTGGCCGAGCCGGAGGCGAAAAAGGGCCGCTGGCTCGAAAAGACGGGCTTTTCCCGCCTCTTCCTCGAGCTCGGCTGCGGCAAGGGCCGCTTCACCGTCGAGACGGCCAAAACGCTCGAAGACGCCCTGCTCGTCGCCGTCGAGCGCGTGCCGGACGCCATGGTCGTCGCCGCCGAGCGGGCGAAGGCCGAGGAGCTTAAAAACGTCCGCTTCATCGACATGGACGCGCAGAAGCTCGCCGACGTCTTCGCGGGGGGCGAGGCCGACCGCATCTACATCAACTTCTGCGACCCCTGGCCCGGCAAGCGGCACGCAAAAAGGCGGCTCACCGCCGGGGGCTTTCTCGCCATTTACCGCCGCGTCCTGAAGGACGGCGGCGAGATACATTTTAAAACGGACAACCGGGAGCTTTTTGAATTCTCCCTCGAGGAGTTCGCCGCGAATGGCTTTTCGCTCCACGAGGTCACGCGCGACCTCCACGAAAACGGACCTTGCGGCGTCATGACGGATTACGAAAGAAAATTTACGGCGCAGGGCGTGAAAATAAACCGCTGCGTCGCAAGAAAAGAGGCTATGGAGCATGAGATACCTTCTGGCGCTGTGGACGGCGAAGGCGGCGCGCCTCGTGATGAGGCTTCTGCGCTATAACGCCACCAACTACCCCGGCGAGCTGGCGATAAGGCTCTGCCCGGATTTCCTAAAACACATCGGCAAGCCGAAGACCATCATCGCCGTCACCGGCACAAACGGCAAGACGACCGTCTCGAACCTCCTGTGCGACACGCTCGAAAAGGCGGGAAAGCGGCCGCTCAACAACCGGCTCGGCTCGAATATCGCCTCCGGCATCGCCACGAGCCTCCTTTCCGGCGCGGATATTTTCGGAAAATGCCGCTTTGACCTCGCCGTCTTCGAGACGGACGAGCGCTCCGCGCCGCGCATCTATCCCTATGTCCAGCCGGACTATATCGTCATCACCAATCTTTTCCGCGACTCCATCATGCGAAACGCGCACCCGGAGTATATCGCCGGTATCCTCTCGAAGTACATACCGGCCAAAGCGAAGCTCGTGGTGAACGCCGATGACCTCATCTCCTGCCGCGTAGCCCCTCAGTGCGAGCGCGTCTATTACGGCCTTGAGCGCCTTCCCTCCGACCTGACGGCGTGCATAAACCTCATTAACGACATGCGCACCTGCCCCCGGTGCGGCGCGCATCTCCGCTACGAATACCTGCGCTACCACCATATCGGCAAGGCATACTGCGAAACATGCGGCTTCCAGTCGCCCGGGTACGACTACGGCGGCACGGCCGATCTCGGCGGCATGACCGTCGCCGTGCGCGACAAGGACGGGAGCGGCGTCTATCCCCTCCCGTCCGACGCCGTGTTCAATATCTACAACATCGTGACCGTCGTCGCGGCGCTGCGGGAGCTGGGATACTCGCACGAGGAGCTCATGCCGCTCATGCGCGACGCGCATATCGTGGAGACGCGCTACAGCGCCTGGGAGGCCGGCGGCGTGCGCGTCGTCATGCAGATGGCGAAGGACCGCAACGCCCTCGCCTGCTCGCGCGCGTTCGATTACGTGACGGGCCAGCCGGGGCGCAAAAAGGTCCTCATGATGATGAACAACCTCTCCGACGAGAAAAACTGGTCGGAGAACGTCTGCTGGCTCTACGACTGCGACTTTGAATTTTTGACGCGCGAGGGCGTGGAGCTCGTCGCGGCCACGGGCCCGCGCGCGTATGACTATCGGCTGCGCCTTCTCATCGCCGGCGTGCCGGAGGAGCGCATCGTCTGCTTCCCCGACGAGCTGGAGGCGGCCTCGCATCTCGATCTGAAGCCCGGCGACTGCGTTTACATCCTCCACGGCACCGACTCCGTAGACACGGCGAACAAGGTGCGCGACAAGCTGCTCGATATCGCAAGGGAGGCGGCAAAATGAAGATCGAAGTCCTGTTCCCCGAGACCTGCTGTCTTTACGGCGATCTCCAGAACGCCAAATACCTCGCCGCGGCCTGCGGCGCGGAGATACGCTGGACGGCCTGCAGCGACGAGCCTCTTTTCGCCAGAGAGACGCCCGACCTTCTCTACCTCGGCTCCGCGCCCGAGAGCGCGCAGGAGCGCGCCGCCGCGGCGCTTATGCCCTATAAAGACCGCCTGCGCGAGCTTGTGGACGGCGGCGCGAACATCCTCGCCACCGGCAACGCGTCCGAGCTCTTCGGCCGGCGCGTCACCGGCGACGACGGGGCCGATTTCGCGGGCCTCGGTCTTTTCGATTATGAGGCGCGGCGCGAGATGATGAACCGCTACAACGGCCTGTACCTCGGCAAATTCGGCGATATGGATATCGTCGGCTTCAAAAGCCAGTTTGCCCACCTGTACGGCGCGGACGATCTTCCCCCGCTCTTTGAGACGGTGCGGGGCGACGGCCGGAACCGCTCGGAAAAGCGAGAGGGCGTCCATGTGCATAACTTCATGGCGACGTACCTGCTCGGCCCCATGATGATCCTCAACCCCGACTTTGCCAAATACGTCCTGACGCTCATGGGCGCGGAGGACCCCTCCCTCCCGTTCGAGCAGGCGGCATACGACGCCTTTGAGCGGAGGCTGGCCGAGTTTTCCGACCCGGCGCGCCATTTTGTGTATTGAGGAGGCGAACCCCATGACCGATCTCCGCATCTGCGAGCTGGAGCGCGGCGACGCGCTGGAGGATTTTTTCCTCCTCCGGACGGCGCAGAACCGCACCTCCGCGAACGGCAAGCCCTTTTTAAGCGCCGTGCTCGCCGACTGCACGGGAGAAATCGAGGCGAAGGTCTGGGACTATCCCGGTCCCATCGGCCCCGAAAACGAGGGGCAGGTCGTGAAGATACGCGGCGCCGTCACGGAATTTCGCGGCGCCTTGCAGATCACCGTCGAGCGCATCCGGCTGGCTGATAATAACGACATCGTCGATCTCTCCACGCTCGTCCCGACCGCGCCCATCGACGTCTCCGCCGCGATGCGCGAGGTGAAGGGCCTCGTCGCCTCCCTTTCGGACGACGACTACCGCCGCGTGTGCGAGGCGATGCTCAAAAAGCACGAAGCGGCCTTCCGGAGCATACCGGCGGCCAAGAGCGTCCACCACGGCTTCGTGTCGGGGCTGCTCATGCACACGCATAGCATGCTGCGCCTGGCCGATTTTCTCGCCGGGCTCTACGCGGACACGGTCGACCGCAGCCTGCTGCTGGCCGGGACGCTGCTGCACGACATGGGAAAGGAGCGGGAATTTACCGTCTCCGAGCTGGGGCTCGTGACGGACTATTCGCCCGAGGGCGAGCTTTTGGGCCACCTCGTCATGGGCGCGCAGGAGATTGCCGAAACGGCGGCGGAGCTGGGAACACCGCCGGAAAAGTCCATGCTTCTCCAGCATCTCATCCTCTCCCACCACGGCGAACCGGAGTTCGGCGCCGCCGTCCGCCCCCAGTGCGCGGAAAGCGAGCTTCTCTCGTATATCGACAAGATCGACAGCCGCATGGAGATTTACCGCGAGACGCTTTCATCGCTTAAGCCCGGCGAGTTCAGCCAGCGCGTCTTCGCGCTGGAGAAAAAGGTATATAAGCACGGATGAAATGGCCGCTTTACGGGAGCCTCGCTCCGGCGCGATGAGGGCATCGCGCCCTACGGGGCAGGTTTTTTCACTCTGTAGGGACGCATCCCCTGATGCGTCCGCCGCGGCAGTATAAATCCGGCTGCGCGTTTTGTGCGCGATTCGTCCATCCCTGTAGAAAAAACGCACGCTCCCTTGTGAAACATCGGGGCGTGTGTTATTTTTATTTTGAAAATATGACACCGGGAGGTGCGGAACATTTGAAAATCACGGCAGTGAAGATACGCAGAGTGGAAGGGCGTATGCCGGCGGAGCTCGACAAATGCGACCTGGCGCAGGGTATGCGCCACCGCGTGCCGCGGGACGTCGCCCTCGGCTACGGCGCGCCCTTTACGGCGCTGAAGCCGCGCGTAACGGAGCCGGACGGCACCGTTATCAAAAAGGCGATCTTTCTGACGGTCGAGACGGACGAGGGCGTGACCGGCGTCGCAGGCCCGCTCCATCTGCCCGACGCGGAGAGCGCCGTCGCGCCGTTCGCGGCGCTCATAAAAGGGGAGGACCCGTTCGACACCGCCCGTCTGTGGCATCTGATGGTCCGCACGTGCGTATCGCCGGGGCCGGCGGAAATGAAGGCCGTCAGCGCCGTGGACATCGCGCTGTGGGACATTAAGGCCAAGGCGTTAAACCTGCCGCTCCATAAAATGCTGGGCGGGAAGACGCAAAGCCGTCTGCCGGTCTATGCCAGCAGCGTGGCGACCGCCTATAAGGACGGAGATTACGACCTTCACGAGGTGGCGGACTATGTGCGGGATATCGCGGCGCAGGGCTACGTCGGCTCCAAGTGGTGGATACACCGGGGGCCCTCCGACGGCGAAAAAGGCGTCCGCGATATGGAAGCGCTCGTCCGGACCATCCGCGAGGCCGGCGGGCCGGAGCACAGGATCATGATCGACTGCTGGTGCGGCTGGACGTACGACTACGCCCTGCGTGTCTGCGAACGTATCAAAGACTATGACATCTATTTTCTGGAGGAGCCGCTCCTCCCCGCGCAGGTAGATACCGTCGGGCGGCTCTCGCAGGCGTCTCCCGTCCGGCTGTCTTTGGGCGAACATCTCCTGGGGGCCTATGACTTTCTGCGGCATATGAGCAGCGGCTTTTCCGGGGTCTTCCAGCCCGATCCCTGCTGGTGCGGCGGCATCACGGAGACGATACGGATCATGGGGCTGCTCTCCGCGTCCGATCAGACGGTCTGTCTGCACGGCAGCAGCGTGCCGCTGTGTACGCAGGTCTCCGCCGCGTACCCCATCGACCTCGTCCCCATAAGCGAATATCTGGTCAACATGATGGAGCGGGCGCAGTGGTTTTTGCGCTATCCCGTCCGCCCGACGGGCGGCTGTTTGGAGGTCGGGGACGCGCCCGGCTGCCAGATGGACGTGAACGAAGAGCGCGTCGAGCGCGAGACGGTCAACGAACTGTAAAAAGAGAGGTCACTTTATGAAAAACATCGTCATTCTGGGGGCCGGCGGCATGGGCACGCTCTTCGGCGCGCGCCTTATTACCGGCGGGCATCCCGACGTCTATCTCATCAACAACTGGCCCGAATACGTCGAGGCCGTGAATAAAAACGGCATACTTTTCCAAAATTCCGAGGGCACAAAGGCTATCCCCGCGCGGGCCTATTTCTGTGCGGAGGACCTCGCCAGGGAAATGGACGGCCCGGCGGGCCTCGTGATCGTCTTTGTAAAGGGCTTTGCCAATAAAGAGGCCGTCACGAGCGCGAGGTGCATCACCGGCCCCGACACGTACTTCCTCACCCTGCAAAACGGCCTCGGCAACCCCGAGAGCATCGCGGAGACGGGCGTCGTCCCGCCGGACCACATCTTCTTCGGCAGGACGACCGAGGGCGGCGTCATGACGGAGCCCGGCGTCGTCTTCCATAAGGCCGAGGGCTACAACTCGGAAACGAGCATCATGCCCTTTAAAGGCGACGTCACCGACACGCTCACGGAGATCGCGGACATGCTCTGCCGCTGCGGGATACGCACCGTCATCGACAAAAACATCGAGACCGCCATCTGGGAAAAGGTCATGATGAACTGCGTCGGCAACAGCATGGCGGCGCTGCTGCGCATGTCCACGAAGGCCATGCTCGAGGACGAGCACGGCCTCCCCATCGCCAAAATGATCGCCTACGAGGTCGCGGCGGTCGCGCAGGCGAAGGGGCTTCCCCTCACGACAGAGACGGCCGACGGAATCATCGACCGCCTCAGCCGCAACGATCTTCAGGCGTCTACCGGCAAGGACGTCCTCAGTATGCGCCGCACGGAGATCGACACGCTCAACGGCGCCATCTCGCGCCTGGGGAAAAAGTACGGCGTGCCGACGCCGGCGAACGATCTGCTCTATTACATGATCTCGGTGCTGCAAAACAACTACGGAAAGACGTGGGACCTCGGCCACGCCCCGGCGGAGTGCAAGCACTGACTGATTTCCCGCGAGACCCGCTTCGGCGGCGGAACTCTGCGGGGCGCACAGACGGCAGCCGCCGACAGGCAATGTTCCTGTCGGCGGTTTTCCTTTTGCTTCACTTTCTCGGCAGGGGCGGCCTTTTGGGCAGCAGCACGCGTCCGAAGCAGAAGACCGTCACGCCGCTGTCGGCGAAAATGTGCACGTCCGCGTCGCTCCGCGCGCGGTTGAGCGAGAAGAGGTAGACGTTCCCGAAGCTGTCCTCGCAGTACTGCTTGCACTTCATATCGCCGTCCACGAAGAAGATGCCCACGTCGCCGTCGCGCAGCTCGATATCGCGCGAGACATAAACGCGCGAGCCGTCTTTTATATACGGCTCCATGCTGTCGCCGTCGATGCGCACGGCGAAATCCGTCCCGGCCGGCATGTCGGCGCTTTTGGGGACGAGGACGTAATCCTCCCCCAGCGCGGGCGAGGCGTACCCCGCCGCCGCCGGCGTCAGGTATTCCTTGATATATTCGAGCCTCGGCGGCGTCTCCTCCGGCTCCCTCTGGAGATCGTACAGCCCGTCGATCACGCCGTCCACCACGCGCCGTCCTCTCCCGGAGAGGGCGGCGTATTTGCGCGCCAATTCCGCGTCCGGCGCACCCTCCTCCGGCCCGAGGCCGCGCTCGTCGTCGGTCAGCACGTCGGCCGAGACACCGAAGAACGCCACCAGCCGCCGCAGGGTGGAGAGCTTCATGTTGTGATAGCCCTTCGTATAAAACCCCACGATCGTATTGTACGGGATGCCCGTCGCCGAAGCCAGCCCCCCGCGCGTCATCCCCCGCTCGCGCAGCAGCGCGTCTATTTTTTCCGTCAGCGTCATGCGGTGCTCCTTCCTGCGTTGTCTTATATCATCCTTGTCTGTATCATATCATAGGAAAACCCGTTTGTAAAGCTCTTTTTCTATCCCGCAGAATAGGAAAAGAGCTATTTCCCCTTGACAATCTACCCTTTGTCGTGTATTATGAAGCCGTCAGCAATGCCGCAGGGTAGAAAAATGGCACGCTGCAAAGCGCAGCATGCCATCGGTGAATGACCCGGCGTCAGCGGGTCTCGCGTGAAGCAAAGCGGTTCGTGAGGCTGCCGATGCCCTCTATCGTGACGGTCATCGTATCGCCGGCGGTAAGCCAGACGCGCTTCCCTTTTTCCATGCCGATGATGACCCCGGCGGGCGTGCCGGTGTATATCTGGTCGCCGGGGAAAAGCTCGATGAACTGCGAGACATAGGCGACGATCCCGGCGGGCGGGAACGTCATATCCGAGGTCCGCGCGCGCTGGCGCACTTCGCCGTTGACCGTGCAGGTGATGGCGAGATCGGACGGGTCGAGCTCGTCGCGCGTCACGATCACGGGGCCGGAGGGCGCGAATTTCGGCAGGCTTTTGCCGATGAGCCACTGGCTCGAGCGGAACTGTGCGTCGCGCGCGGAGACGTCGTTCCCGCAGGTATAGCCGAAGATGTGCGCCGGCGCCTCCTCCGCGCGCACGTTGTAGGCGTATCGCCCGATGACGATCACGAGCTCGGCCTCGTAGTCGAGCTTCGTGACCGCCGGCGGGAGCGGTATCTCCTCCAAATGCCCGGCCGCGCAGGACGGCATTTTGCAGAACATGGCCGGCTCCTTCGGCGTCTCGCCGTGCGTCTCGGCGGCGTGGTCGCGATAATTGAGGCCGACGCAGAGTATTTTCGACGGCCGTGTTGCCGGCGCGAGCGTCAGCTCGTCCATCGACAGCGCCGGCAGCGTCTCGTCCGCCAGCATGGCGCGGACGATATCGCCGGCCGTCTCCCACTCGGCGATGAGCGTTTCCATCGGAGAGGAAAGCCCCGCCGCCGTAAGGTCGATAACGCCGCGCGGAGAGACGGCGCCGACGCGCGTCTCTCCGCAGACAAGGAAATTCAGCAGTTTCATTACGGCAGGATCTGGATGCCGCCGATGATCGGCACGGGCTGCTCCGAGCCCTTGATGGCGCGGATGAGGCCGATGAGCCAGAGGATGAACAGGATGATGCTGAGGATGCTGACGATCCACGCGAGGAGGCCGTGCGTCAGGATGCGGCCGAGGATCGACAGGATGATCTCCACGATGGCGATGACCAGCGCCTGGTTGAGATGGAACTTGCTGTTCTCCCTGTCGCCAGCGAAGAAGGCGATAATCCAGCCGATAAAGGTGATATACGCGACGATATCCGTGGCTTTTTTGGACATGGTGAAACGCGCTCCTTTCCGTTATTCTGGTATCTTGATTATACCGCGCCCCGCGCGGGATTGCAAGATATATGTCAGGTTTTGTTGAGGGGGGGAGTGATGCGGCGCCTTGCGGCCCCGTGATGTTTTGCGGTGCTGCCGCAAAGTGATGCGATGTGTTCCGCCCGCGCGCGGAGCGCACATCACGTCCGAAGGGCACATCACTTGGCGAAGCCAAACATCACGTTCCGCGCAGCGGAACACATCGTTCACCAAAAAGAAAAAAGCCGCTCCTGCGACTTTTTTCTTTTTGGTGGAGGAGGGTGGATTTACCCCTTCGGGGCATAAACTTCGAATCCATGCCCTCCACAAAGCAAAAACCCGGCCCCGCCATTCGGCGGAACCGGCTTTTTGGTGGAGGAGGGTGGATTCGAACCACCGAAGTCACTGACAACAGATTTACAGTCTGCCCCCTTTGGCCACTCGGGAACTCCTCCGTATGAAATTGTATCGGGTACTGATGGAGCTGGTGGACGGATTCGAACCCCCGACCTGCTGATTACAAATCAGCTGCTCTACCGGCTGAGCTACACCAGCACACCCGAAGCATCAGCACGAGTTATCATAACAAATCCGGTTGTGTTTGTCAACACAATTTTTCAAAAGGAGTGATTTTTTTGGAAGACGGCTGTTTTCCTCTGACGGACGATCCGCAGGGAGCGCGCATATCGGCGCGCTGCGATATTTGCCGCGGGGAGGTCTGGCCCGGCGATCTCGTCCATGTGATAAACGGCTTTGTGGTGTGTCCGGAATGTTTTCTGGACTACACCTTCGACTATTTCTCCGACTGTCTCACGCTCGGGTCGGAATTACAGGAACAGGAGGATACAAAGGATGACGCTTCATGAGCTGGCCGGCGAATACCGGGAGCAGGCGGCCCTTATACGCCAGCGCGCCGGGGAGCTGAAGGCCCGGCTGGCCGGGGAAAGGCTGTGCGAGATGGAAAAATTCCGGCTGCGCGGGCGCATCTCCGCGCTCGAGGCGATGGCGCGCGAGGCGCACGACGTCGCTTTGGTGATGGAACACTATTACGACAGGGGGTACAAGCGCGATGGCCGCTACCTTATCTGACTGGGGCGAATACGGCGAATACCGGGCCTTTCTCCTCGGGCTCGGCGGCGATAACGCCGACACGAGAAAGCGGCTCCTCCGCAATCTGCGGACCGCCGTCCGCGAGGAGCTGACGCCCCGCCAGCTCCAGGTCGTCGTCATGTACTACGCCGACGGCATGAGCATGACGGAAATCGCGCATTCTCTCGGTCTTTCCGTCTCCACCGTCTCCCGCACGCTCGGGCGCGGCCGGAAGCGGCTGCGCCGCTGCCTCCGCTACGGCGCGAAGGAGCTGCTTACGGAGTCATGACCGGCTCCGTCTCTTCCGGCGGGGGCGTCTCCTCCGGCGGTTCTGTTTCCTCCGGCGGGGTCGTTTCCTCCGGCATCTCCGTTTCCTCCGGCGTCTCCGTCTCCTCCGGCGGGCTGACGATCGGCGTACCGCCGCCCGGTCCGGAGGGTATCTCCTCCGGCTCCCCGCCGGCCGTGCTGGCCGGATATTTCGCCGTATCCCAGAGGTAGTCGTCCGACATGGCCGCGTCGTTGCGGAGGAAATGCCCGTTTAAGCCCTCGAGCGCGCAGCGGAAGGCATCCAGATGGTACCACTCCCCGTCGACGTTCACGAGGTTCCAGCCGCAGTCGGCTCCCTCCCGGCGGCCGAGCACCGTGATGCACTCTATCCCCAGCCGGTCGCACAGGAGCTTCATCGCCATGGCGAAGCCCTCGCTCGTGGCCGTACCGCGGATGAGCGCGCCGTAGGCCGTATCCTCCGTCGTCTTTTCCGTGCCGACGAGGCCGGTCCACTCCTTTTCCGCAGGCGTCACGTCCGCGAGTCGCTCCGTGAGCATCCGCAGCGTCTCCTCCTGTGAGAGGCCGTCCGCCTCCGCGGCGACGGCGTCCGCCACCGCGGCCAAGCTTTCCCGCATGGAGAGCAGCGACGCGCGCAGGTACTGATACGAGAAGGTGATCTCGTAGATCCTGTCGGCGCCCGTCTGCGGATAGGCTGCGACCGAAGGCGCGGGATAGACGGCGGAGAGGGACGGGTCTCCGTAGTAAAGCTCCTCGACACAGTCCTCGATCATACTTTCCGACGCGAACGACACGTTCGCTAAAAGCGCAAGCGACGACACGCCGTCGCTCAACGCCGAGCTTATGGCCTCCCGGACGGCCTCCCAGTCGTCCGTTTCCGTAACGGAGGCCATCTGCTCGGCGCTTTTTTTATAAGTGATGCCGATATCCGCCTCGTAATACGAGACGATCCGGCTCACGCTGCCCGTGATATAGTACACGGCGTAAGCGCCCATAGGCGTGTTGTTGGCCACTTCCATGCACGCGCCCGACACGTCCTCCTCGATATCGCGCGGATATCCGACGAGCCGCACGAGGCCGTTTTCCTCGCGCGCGTTCACGAAGCCCTCGATGGCGTCGCGGAGCTGCTGATAATCGGAGACCTCGACCACCGGCGTCGCGGTCCCCTCCGGCGGCGGCGCCGAGGGCTTGTGCGCCGTTTCGGTCACATAATCCCGCTCGAGCGCGGACATGCAGCCGCTAAAAAGCGTCATCAGCGCGAGCAGCAGCGCTATGGTCGCCGTCAGGCTTTGTTTCAAGGCGCGCACCTCCGTTCGTCCGCAGTCGTGTTACTCACTTAAAAGCGATAATTGCTTTTCTTCGGAGTCCTCTTCCTTCAGAAGCGCCCCCGCCGCCGGGATGTTCCGCACCCGATAGCGCGGCACGTCCCGGATGGACGTCTCGGCCAGCGGCTTCGCGGCACAGACCGTCTGCTTCTTTTTGAGGCTCATGACGGCGACGCCCTGCGTGTTCCGCGTCGTCTTCGGCGCGAGCTGGGACGTGCGGAAGACGAGCGTGCGCCCGTCCGTTGCGAAAACGGCGGCGTCCGTGTCCTCCTCCAGCTCGATGATCGAGACGAGCGGGCTCTTGTCCGAATACGCGCCCGTGAGCTTCTTCCTGTTCGTCTTGGTGGCGTAGGCCGATTTTTCCACGCGCGCGGCCTTGCCGTTTTCAAAGAAGAAGAGGATATCCCCCTTGTAGCCGGCCGCGTCCATGAGATACGCGACGCTCTCGCCCTCGTCCATGCCCAGCGCGCCCGGCAGGAACGTGCCGAGCACCGACGCCTTGGTGTCCGCGAAGTCGGCGAGCTTCGCCTTGTAGACCTGCTGCCGGTCCGTGAAGACGAGTATCTCCGAAGAATTCATCGCGTCGAACTCGCGCTTCGGGCCGTCGCCCTCCTTGTACTTCTGCTCGCCGCTCATGCGCAGCGACTGCGGCGTGATCTTCTTGAAATACCCCTCGCGCGAGAGAAAGACGCGCACGGGATAATCGGCCTCCGGCTCCTCCTCGACGATGCTGGTGTCCTCCGCGTCGTAGATGATCTGCGTGCGGCGCGGAGAATCGTACTTTTTCAGCACCTCGCGCAGTTCCTCGGTGATGAGGCCCGTGATGCGGCGGCGGCTGCGGAGCGTCTCCTCCAAGTCGGCTATCTCCTTTTCGAGCGCCTCCGTCTCCGCCGTTTTTTTAAGGATATATTCGCGGTTTATGTTGCGGAGCTTGATCTCCGCCACGAATTCAGCCTGCGTCTCGTCGATGCCGAAGCCGATCATGAGGTTCGGCACGACCTCCGCTTCCTCCTCGGTGCCCCGGATGATGGCGATGGCCTTGTCGATATCGAGCAGTATCTTCCCGAGGCCGTGCAGCAGGTGAAGCCTCTCCTTCTTGCGCGTCAGCTCGCAGAAGACGCGCCGCTTCACGCACTCGACGCGCCAGGCCGTCCACTCCTCCAAAATCTCGCGCACGCCCATGACGCGCGGCGAGCCGGCCACGAGGATATTGAAGTTGCAGGCGAAGGAGTCGCATAGCGGCGTCAGCTTATAGAGCTTCGCCATCAGCTTTTCCGGGTCGGCGCCGCGCTTTAATTCGATGGCGAGCTTGAGGCCCGAGAGATCCGTCTCGTCGCGCATGTCGCTGATTTCCCGCGTCTTGCCTGTGCGGACGAGCTCGGCTACGCGGTCGATGACCGCCTCCGCCGTCGTGGTGTAGGGTATCTCGTAGATCTCGATGAGGTTCTCCTCTTTGACGTACCGCCACTTCGCGCGCACGCGCACGCTGCCGCGGCCCGTCTCATAGACCGCGCGGAGCTCGTCCGCGTCGTACAGCAGCTCGCCGCCCGTCGGGAAATCGGGCGCGAGGAGCGTCTCCAGAAGATTGCAGCTCTCGTCCTTCAGGTACTCGATCTCCGTGCGGCAGACCTCGCCGAGGTTGAAGCCGCAGATATTCGACGCCATACCGACGGCGATGCCCGTGTTCGCGGAGACGAGCACGTTCGGAAAGGTCGTCGGCAGGAGCGTCGGCTCCTTGATCGTCGAGTCGTAATTGTCGACAAAATCGACGGTGTCGCGGTCGATATCGCGGAAAAGCTCCGCGCAGATGGGCGAGAGCTTCGCCTCCGTATAGCGCGAGGCGGCGCAGGACATGTCGCGCGAGTACACCTTGCCGAAATTGCCCTTGGAGTCCACGAACGGCGTGAGCAGCGCCTCATACCCCTTCGAGAGGCGCACCATCGTATCGTAGATCGCGGCGTCGCCGTGGGGGTTGAGCCTCATCGTCTGCCCCACGATGTTGGCGGATTTCGTCCGGGAGCCGGTGAGCAGGCCCATTTTGTACATCGTGTACAGCAGCTTGCGGTGGGACGGCTTGAAGCCGTCTATCTCCGGTATGGCGCGCGAGACGATGACGCTCATCGCGTAGGGCATGTAGTTTTCCTCGAGCGTGTCGACGATCGCCTGATCGACCACCTCGGCGTGCAGGCCGACGACGTCGGGATTTTCCGGTCTTTTTTTCTCCGGCTGCTTCTTTCTGGCCATTTACTTCTTGACCTTCTGGACCTTCTTGCCGCTCTCAAAATCGCGGCCGCAGTAAGGACATGCCTTGAGCTTCAGGACGTTGCGCACGATGCGCGCCTGGCAGTAGGGACAGCGGCACCACGCCCAGCATACGCCGAAGGACAGCAGCACGAGCACGACGGCCGCGATGACGGCGTAGGTGGCGTAGACGGAGCCCTCCTCGAACGTGAAGAGCGCCAGGATGCAGATGAGGCCCGCCAGCACGAGCATCACCGTCATGATCGTTTTTCCCTGTTTGAAAGACATTTTCGTGGTTCCTCCTTATATGGTTGTCGGCGCACCGATGAGAATGCGGTACGCATCCACGTATTTCCGCCCGCTCCTGCTATAGGGCGAGCCGATCTCATAATTTTTTCCGCCGCTCGAAAAGACGACGGTCTCGCGGCCGTGAATATCCATCGCGGCGACGGCCTCAATCGGGAAAACCGCACCGCCGAGCGTAAATCCCTCGCGCGAGAGGGTGAGCGTCCCATCCGCTATCTTTTCCGTCGTATGGTCCGCGTTCACCCGCGAGAGGGTCTGCTTTTCGTCGGAGAATATCTCCCCGTCCTCGCTCTCCACGATCCGCCGGAGCTCGTCCCGCTGCCAGTCGTCCCAAAGCGCGACCGTCTCGAAGGGGCCGCCCTCGAAAAAGCCGTACTCGCCGTAAGTGACGGAGAGGCCGCAGGCCGTGCAGAAAAACCGGTCCCCCTCGCTTTCCATCGTCGCGCGCCCACGGCACTGCGGGCAGAGGTAGAGCGCCGTTTCGAGCTTTTCGGCGAGCGCCGGCCCGCGGTACGGCGTCATCTCGCGCCGCTGCGCCTCGAAGGCGTCTTCATAGAGGTCGTCCGTTACGGCGCGCTGTATCTCTTCGGCGGTCATGGCCTTGAGCTTTTCCGGCGGATAGACGCCGACGATCTCGCAGCGCGTTTTCCCTTTTCTCCGCTTCTCGCTCCAGCGCGGCCGCGCGAGGTAGACGCCGGAGAGGCGGCAGGTGACGACGGTCGCGCCCGCGCGTTTGGCAAGCCTGCCGACCGTGGGATGTATCTCCCCCGTCCTGCCCGAAAAGGACATGTTCCCCTCCGCGAAGAGGCAGACGTTCTTCCCCGCCTTCAGCGTTCGCATGATCCCCAGCGCCGCGCCGCCGTCCGTCGCGCCCTTGACGCGGGTGATCGGAGAAAACAGGAACCGGATGAGGACCGACAGCGCGCCCTTTCGAAGCATATGCTCGCCCATGACGAAGTACATGGGCTCACGAAAGCTGCTCCCCACGAGCACGGGGTCCCAGCCGGAATTGTGGTTGGCGATGATGAGGCACGGCCCCGGCGTTTCCGGCGCTGCCCCGGCGGAAAAGCGCATCGCGCGCCGGGCGATCAGCGCCGCGATCGGCCGCAGCAGCCGCCAGAAGAACGCGTCGCGCCTCCAGTGCGGCGCGTTACGCCTCATCCGGTCTTATCCGGCGGCATTCGAGGTAATACCGCTTATCGCGCGCGTGGCCGATGGAAAAGCTCTTTTTCGGGAAGACCTCGCCGGCCTCCACCGTTTTAAAAAGCTCCGCCTTATCCATGGCGGGCAGCAGCAGCGCGGCGCAGCCCTCGCGCCGGCCCAGGCTCTCGGCCGTCTCGTCGTCGTGGATATAATCCACCTCGCCGCCGTTTTCCGCCAAAAATTCATCGATCGCGCCCTGTACGAGCGAGACGAGCGCCCCGTGGCTTTCGGCCGGGACGGCGAGCGGCGTTTTGCCTTCTCCCGTCACAAGCGTGACGGCCCTTCCGCCGCCGGAGAAGCGGGCCTTCATGAACGAGGCGAACTTCTCCGCGTCCGTCCCGAAGACGGCGCGGTGAATCGGCTCGAATTCCACGCCCTCGCCGTAGGCGTTGTTGACCTCGACGAGCGCGAATCTCGCCGGGTGCGTCTCCCGCTCCGAAACCGGCACGGCAGGCTTTATCTCGTCCCAGAGGGCCTTGGCCGCGGCGAGCGAATGGTTGCCGTCGCCGATGACCATGGAGAGGCCTCCGGTAAAGAGCTTATCGGCGGCGGAAAGCACGCGTTCGGCCTCGGCGCCTGAAAGCGCGTAGCCCTCGATATGGCCGCCGCCCTCCATCAGCTCAAAATCATAGAGCTTCGGGAGGCTGCCTTTCCGCCCGGCCAGCGGCTCGATGACCGTGCCCTCCGGGTCGCTGATGAGCACCATGACGTGCGGCAGCTCCAGAGACGCCCGCCGGCGCACGGCGATCCTCGGGGGAAGGCGGTCGGCCACCGTCTTTTCGCTCGCGCGGATGGGGGAAACAGAGCCCTCCGCGTAATCGTAGGCCTCCAGATCGATGCAGCCGACAAGCCCGCGGCGCGTTTTGCCGCCCGTCACCTCCCGCTCCGCATAAATAAGCGAGCCCGGGAGGACGCGGAAAAGCCCCTCGGCGAGATACCGCTCCATCGCGAAAGCGCAGTCCTCCGCGGCCTTTTCCTTGTCGATCGCGCCTAAAAGCGCCTCCGGCACCACCATCTGAAGCGTCGAGGGCGCGCCCGCCGCCGTTTCTTTCACCCGCGCCCAGTAGTCCGGGTCGGAGGAAAACTGATCGCAGGCGATGACGGCCCACTTTCGCATATCCGCCTTATCCGGCAGCAGGATATCCGCCTGTCTGAAAAAGCGGTTTCTCATTCGCTATCATCCTTTCGGTCATTTCGTTGCGTTAATATAATATTTTACTCTATTTCCGGCAAAAAGACAAGCGCGGAACGCGTAATTTACGCTGCAAAAAGAGCGGGCCTTACGGCTCGCCCTTCTCTTTCCAATATTTTAATTGTGAAAGATACCCGTCGTACTGCTTCCGGCGCTCGTCGTCCGGCAGGCCGTCCGGGTTCGGCATATGGCCGAGGAGGAAGTCCAGCAGGGCTTCCTTCGACGGATACGTGAACGCGCCGTCTTTATAGCACCACCGGCAGTAGTCCTCGTTGAAGCCGCCGTCCGGCTCCCGGCTGAGAATACCGTCCTCGCTCATGGGCATCCCGCAGCACTGGCAGACGAGCTGCCGCGGCGAGCCCAGCAGTGTGTTGATGGAGACGTCGAACGTGCGCGACAGGAGCTTCAGCGTGTCCGTCCCCGGCTGCGTCTCGCCCGTCTCCCAGCGGCTGACCGCCTGCCGCGTGACCGCCACGCGCTCGGCGAGCTGCTCCTGCGTCAGGCCGCTCTTTTCACGAAGTCCCTTGAGTGTGTCTTTCACTTCCATGCCGATCCCTCCCGGCGACTATCATACACCCCGCGCGCGTCGCTGTAAAGCAACCGTCTGTTGCGCCGGGCGCCGATCACTCGGCCGCGTCGGCGACGAACTCCGCTATGTCCTCGAGCCTGCAATGCAGCGCGGCGCATAATTTATCCAGTGTCTTCGTCTCCGTATTCTCATTGGCGCGGAGCCGGCGGACCGTTTTGCTGTCGATGCCGCACTTTTCCCGCAGATAGTACGTCGATACGCCGCGCTGCTTCATGGTTTTCCAGAGTCTGTCATACTTTATCACAGGCGTCCCCCCTCCTGACATAGCTTTATTATGGGGGCTGTATCCGCCCTCATCAAGGAGGATATGGCCCCTATGCCGCGCGCCCCGGTCATTCCGGGGCGGCCTTCAGCACCGACGCGGCGCAGTCGGCGAAGTGGCCGGCGGCGGCGAGGGCTTCGGTGAGCGTGTTGCCGTTGCAGCCGATCTCGATGATGAGCGAGCCTCGGGTGAGCTGCTGGTTATAGCGGTAGCGCGACACGGTCACGGGGCGGGCGAGGCCGGGACAACGCTCGTTCATCGCCGCCTGAAGACGCACGGCCAGTTTCAGGTTTTCCCGCCAAAAGGGATGCTCCAGCCCCGTCCAGTCCGTCCCGGAGAGCACGAGCACCTGCGCGCATTTTTCGCCCTCCACATCGGCGACCGTCTTATATACCGTGCCGTCGGAGCCCATGAGCGCGTCGCGGTGGATGTCGAGGACGACCGCGATATCCGGGTACTGCTCCAGATACCCGCGTATCGCCCCGGCGGCGCGGTCATAGGACCCGGCGTAGGAGGGATAATCGTAAAACGCGCGGTCGTGGATCGCCTCGATCCCGTTTTCCGCCAGCACCTCCGCCACCTTATCGCCGAGGGCGATCACGCTGCGCGCCGGGTCCTGCGTGCGCCACGGGTCGGACGCCTCGTAGGAAAGCCCGTCCGACGGGTCGAACGCCTCCGAGCCGTGCGTATGCACGATGAGCACCCGCGCGCCCTCCCCCTCCAGCGAGAACGTCAGCGGCTCGCACAGGAGCGCGGCGGCGTCGAGTTCATAGCCCGTCTCGTTTTTGAAGGCGATGTCCCCGCTTTTTTCGTTCCCGTCCGTGATCGAGGTCTCGATCGGCTCGGCGGACGGAGAGGGCGTCGGCGCGGGCGGCTCCTCCGGCTCGCTCTCCGGCTGTTCGGCCGGAGGCGGAGGCGTTTCGCGCTTTTCTTCCGGCGGGGCGGTCTGCTCCTCCGCATCGCGGAAAACGGGCGCGCCGACGCCCCACTCAAAAAGCCGCTGCACGGTCTTGTCCGACTGCGCGGCCCGCAAGGCGATCTCGCGCAGCTCCTCGTCCGCGCCAAAATGCACCGCCGCGCGCACGATAAGGCAGACGGCCGCCAGCACGCAGAGCTTTCTCACAAAGGCCGCTTTCCCGCCGCGCATGACGCACCACCCCCTCGCCTTAACAGTTCTATGGAAAGGCTATGAGGGACAGGCGCGCGTTATGCCTCCTCCCCCCGCCGCTTCTCCGCGCTTGACAGCGGGCATATAATAAATAAAAGGATAAGGGGGGACGGCTGATGCCCGATTTTACGCCTCAAATGAAAAAAGAATACACCATCATCGCCCCGGATATTTTCCCGACGCACATGGAGCTCATCTGCGAGGTCTTCCGCATGAGCGGCTACCATATCGACGTGGTGCATTACGAGGGGAAAAAGGTCATCGACACCGGCCTCAAGTATCTGCATAACGACATGTGCTATCCCGCGATCTGCTCCATCGGCCAGCAGCTTTACGCGCTGACCTGCGGCGACTATGACCCGAAAAAGTGCGCGCTCGTCTTTTTCCAGACGGGCGGCGGCTGCCGCGCCTCCAATTACATATGGCTCCTGAGAAAGGCGCTGGTGAACATGGGCCTCGAGTACGTCCCCGTCATCTCCGTGAACCTCAAGGGGCTGGAAAAATACAGCGGCTTCAAAATAACGCCCCTCATCATCGCGCGGAGCATCTGCGCGCTCGTCTACGGCGACATGATGCTCCTGCTGAAAAACCAGACGGCCCCCTACGAGATACACGAGGGCGACACGAAGGAGGTCGTCCGGCGCTGGACGGAAAAGCTCACGGAGCAGTTCCGCCGCGGGCGCGGTCTGCGCCCGAAGAGCATCCGGAGAAATATGCGCGCCATGGCCGCGGACTTCCACGCCATCCCGCGCGAGAAGAAGTCTCTCACCAAGGTCGGCATCGTGGGGGAAATTTACGTCAAATATTCCTCCTTCGGCAATAACGGGCTCGAGCGCTTCCTCGCCTCGCAGCGGTGCGAATACATGGTGCCGGGCGTGCTCGGCTTTTTCCAGGCGGGCTTCGCCAACGCCGAGACGGATTACCAGTACTACGGCGGCAGCGTCTTTTCCAAATGGGGCGGGCGCTTCCTCGAAAAGCTCGCCGGGAAGGTCGAGGACTATATGCTCGAGGCGCTGCGCGACTATCCGGATTTTGCGAGCCCCTGCTCGTTCGAGCGCGTGAAGGCGCTGGCCGACTCGGTCATCGACCGCGGCGTCAAGATGGGCGAGGGGTGGCTCCTCCCCGGCGAGATCGCCGAGCTCATCGAAAAAGGCTACAATAACGTCATCTGCGCGCAGCCCTTCGGCTGCCTGCCGAACCATATCGTCGGCAAGGGCATGATCCGCAAGCTGCGCGAGATGTATCCGAACGCGAACATCTTCCCCGTCGACTACGACGCGGGCGCGTCGCGCGTCAATCAGGAAAACAGGATCAAGCTCATGCTCGCCATCGCCTCCGAGCTGGAGGCCGCGAACGCCCCGGCGGAGAACGACGGCGCGCCGGCGGCGCAGCGCGAACCCGTTACGGCATGAAAGGCGTGAACGAACGAATGAAACTGCTCGGTCTCGATATCGGCTCCACGACGTTCAAATGCGTCGTCCTCGGAGAGCGCGGGGAGGTCCTCTTCTCCGCTTATGACCGCCACCACTCGAAGGTGAACGAGACGGCGTCCGCCGTCTTATCCCGGGTCGCGGCTCAATTCCCCGGCGAGAGCATGGCCGTCTCCGTCTCCGGCTCGGCCGGCATGGGCGCGGCGACGGCTTTGGGGCTCCCCTTCGTGCAGGAGGTCTACGCCACGCGGCTCGCCGCGAAAAAGCTCGCGCCGGAGACCGACGTCGTCATCGAGCTCGGCGGCGAGGACGCGAAGATGCTCTTCCTCACGGGCGGGCTGGAATTTCGCATGAACGGCACCTGCGCCGGCGGCACCGGCGCTTTCATCGACCAGATGGCGTCGCTCATGAACGTCACGCCCGACGAGATGGACGCGCTCGCCAAAAACCGGGAGAAGATATACACCATCGCCTCGCGCTGCGGCGTCTTCGCCAAGACGGACGTGCAGCCGCTTTTAAATCAGGGCGCGCGGAAGGAGGACATTTCCGCGAGCATCTTCTACGCCGTTGTCAGTCAGGTCATCGCGGGGCTCGCGCAGGGGCGCGAGATAACCGGGAACGTCCTCTACCTCGGCGGGCCGCTCACGTTCCTCTCCGAGCTGCGCGCCGCCTTTGACGACGTGCTGAAAACGAAGGGAAACTGCCCCGAAAATTCACTCTATTTCGTCGCTTACGGCGCGGCGATCTCCGGCGCGGGCGAAACGACGCCCGTTTCCGATCTCGCGGAGAAAGTCGCCGCCGCCTCGGCCTACGGCGCCTACGCGAGCTACCGCCCGCTCTTCGCCGACAAGGCGGAGTACGACGCCTTCCTCGAGCGGCACCGCCGCGCCTCCGACGGCATCCGGGAGATAGAGGCGCCGACCGGCGACATGGTCCTCGGCGTCGACGCCGGCTCCACGACGGTGAAGCTGGTGCTCTGCGACGAGGAGGGGAATCTCTTCCGGCCGTTTTACGGTCCCAATAACGGCAACCCCATCCCGATCATACGGGAGTATCTGCAAAAGCTCTACCGCGAATACCCGGATATCCGCATCGTCTCCTCCGCCGTCACCGGCTACGGGGAGGATATGATCAAAGCGGCCTTCCGCGTCGATATCGGCGTGGTCGAGACGATCGCCCACTACACCGCCGCGAAGAAGTTCCGCCCCGACGTCGATTTCATCATCGACATCGGCGGGCAGGACATCAAATGCTTCAAAATACGCTCCGGCGCCATCGACAACATCTATCTGAACGAAGCGTGCTCCTCCGGCTGCGGGTCTTTTTTGCAGACTTTCGCCAGCGCCCTCGGCTATTCGGTGCGGGAGTTCGCCCGCCTCGGCCTCTTTGCCGACGCGCCGGTGGACCTCGGTTCGCGCTGTACCGTCTTTATGAACAGCTCGGTAAAGCAGGCGCAGAAGGACGGCGCGTCCGTCGAGAACATCTCCGCCGGCCTTTCCATCAGCGTGGTGAAAAACGCGCTCTATAAGGTCATCCGCTGCGCCTCGCCCGACGCGCTGGGGAAAAGCATCGTCGTGCAGGGCGGCACGTTTCTGAACGACGCCGTGCTGCGCGCTTTTGAGCTGGAGGTCGGGCGCGACGTCATCCGCCCCGCCTTCTCGGCGCTCATGGGCGCTTACGGCGCGGCGCTCTACGCCCGCGAGCGGCGGCCGGAGAGAAGCTCGCTCGTGACGGCCGACGACCTGGAGCGCTTCACCCACGAGACGAAGGCCGTCACCTGCCAGGGGTGCAGCAACCACTGCCGCCTGACGCTCAATTACTTCGGCAGCGGCAAAAAGCCGTTCATCGCCGGCAACCGCTGCGACCGGCCCTTAAAGACCGGGGACGCCGGCATCCGCCGCGACCTCTTCGAATATAAGCGCGCGCTCCTCTGCGAATACATGAAAAACGAGCGCGACCCGGAAAAGCCCACCGTCGGCATCCCGCTGGGGCTCAATCTCTACGAGCTGCTGCCCTTCTGGCACGCGTTCTTTACAAAGCTCGGCTTTAACGTCCTCGTCTCGCCCTTCTCGACGCGTCAGCTCTATTTAAAGGGGCAGCACACCATCCCCTCCGACACGGTCTGCTACCCGGCAAAGCTGCTGCACGGCCATATCGAAGCCCTGCTCGATCTGAGCCCGGACGCCATCTTCTACCCCGATATGAGCTACAACCTCGACGAGGGCCTCGGCTGCAATCACTATAACTGCCCCGTCGTCGCCTATTACCCCCAGGTGCTCGACGCGAACGTGAAGCGCCTGCGCGAGACGAAATTCATCTGCGACTTCATCGGCCTGCACGATAAAAAGGAATTCCGCACGCATATCCGCGCGATCCTCGGGAAGTACTTTCCGCCGTTTTCCAAAAAGGAGATCGCCGACGCCGCCGACGCCGCTTACGGCGCGTATGAAAAGCACATGGCCGCTCTGCGCCATAAGGCGGAGGAGTACTTATCCGCGGCGGAGCGCGAGCATCTGCCCGTCATCGTCCTCGCGGGACGGCCGTACCACGTCGACCCGGAAATAAACCACGGCATCGACGAGCTCATCAGCTCCCTCGGGGCCGTCGTTCTGACGGAGGACAGCGTCTCCGACCGCGTGCACGCCTTCCCCACCAAGGTCATGAACCAGTGGACGTACCACGCGCGCCTTTACGCCGCGGCGAAATTCGTCGCGGAAGCGCCGGAAAACCTCGATATAAACCTCGTGCAGCTCGTCTCCTTCGGCTGCGGCGTGGACGCCGTCACCACCGACGAGACGAGAGCCATCATCGAAGCAGGCGGCAAAATCTACACGCAGATCAAGATCGACGAAATTTCCAACATGGGCGCGGTACGCATCCGCCTGCGCAGTCTCTTCGCCGCGACGGAGGGCCAGCGCCGGAAAAAAGCCGCCGACGCCGCCCGGAAAGCAGACGGCTGACACGCCCGGAAAATGCCCGCCAAACGGTTGACACCGGGCGTTCCCGAATGATATCATGAGATTTAATCTATAACGACATATTTGACTTGAAAGGAGTGCCGTCCCATGGCTACCATACTCAGCGAGCCCTCCCGTACCTTCAGCGAATATCTGCTCATCCCCGGCTACTCCAGCTCGGAGTGCTTCCCCGCGAACGTCAGTCTCGAAACGCCCGTGGTCAAATTCCGGAAGGGCGAGGAGCCCGCTCTGAAAATGAACATCCCGCTGACCTCCGCCGTCATGCAGGCCGTCTCCGACGACAACCTCGCCATCGCGCTGGCGAAGGAGGGCGGCATCTCGTTCATCTACGTCTCGCAGACGATCGAGAGCCAGGCCGCCATGGTCGCCCGCGTCAAGGCGTACAAGGCCGGCTTCGTCGTCTCCGACTCCAACCTCGGCCCCGACGCGACGCTGCGCGACGTGCTCGCCTTAAAGGAGGCCACCGGTCACTCCACCATCGCCGTCACGGACGACGGCACGCCGACCGGCAAGCTCCTCGGCATCATCACGAGCCGCGACTACCGCCCGAGCCGCATGACCGGCGACGAGAAGGTCTCCACCTTCATGACGCCGATGGACAAGCTCGTCACCGCGCCTTTAGGCACGACGCTCAAAGAAGCGAACGACATCATCTGGGACCACAAGGTCAACTCCCTCCCCATCATGGATAAGGACGGCCGCCTCGTCTACTTCGTCTTCCGCAAGGACTACGACAGCCATAAAGAAAACAAGCTCGAACTGCTCGACCAGCAGAAGCAGTACGTCGTCGGCGCGGGCATCAACACGCGCGACTACGCCGAGCGCGTCCCGGCGCTCATCGCGGCCGGCGCGGACGTTCTCTGCATCGACTCGTCCGAGGGCTTTTCGGAGTGGCAGAAGCGCACGCTCGACTGGATACGCGAAAACTACGGCGACACGGTGAAGGTCGGCGCGGGCAACGTCGTTGACGGCGAGGGCTTCCGCTTTTTAGCCGACTGCGGCGCCGACTTCGTCAAGGTCGGCATCGGCGGCGGCTCCATCTGCATCACGCGCGAGCAGAAGGGCATCGGCCGCGGCCAGGCCACGGCGCTCATCGACGTCTGCCGCGAGCGGGACAAGTACTTTGAGGAAACGGGCGTCTACATCCCCGTCTGCTCCGACGGCGGCATCGTCCACGACTACCACGTGACGCTGGCGCTCGCCATGGGCGCGGACTTCCTCATGCTGGGCCGCTACTTCGCCCGCTTCGACGAGAGCCCGACGAGCCGCGTCAATATCGGCGGCAGCTACATGAAGGAGTACTGGGGCGAGGGCTCCGCGCGCGCCCGCAACTGGCAGCGCTACGACCTCGGCGGCTCTCCGAAGATGAGCTTCGAGGAGGGCGTCGATTCCTACGTCCCCTACGCCGGCAGCTTAAAGGACAACGTGAGCCTCACGCTCTCGAAGGTCCGCTCCACCATGTGCAACTGCGGCGCGCTGTCCATCCCCGAGCTCCAGAAGAAGGCCAAGATCACCCCCGTCTCCGCCACGAGCATCATCGAGGGCGGCGCGCATGATGTCCTCTTAAAGGATAACACCAGAGGCGCGGTCAAGTAACCGGCCTCGCCGTGTTGCGCGTCAGCGCGTCATTTCAATCATCCCCGCAGGGGATACCATAACCGCGTCTTTGAGGCGCGATTTCACCCGGCGGCAGCCGGATTTCACCCCGCGCAGTGGGATTTCACGCCCGCAAAGCGGGCATTTCACCGAGGAGGCGTTGCGAAAGCAACGCCTCCTCCACTGGAGAGAAGAACCATGGAAAAGACCACCCTCGTTATCCTCGCCGGAGGCAAAAGCTCGCGCTTCGGGCGGGACAAGTCCCTGGAGAAGATAGACGGCAAAAGCATCGTGGAGCGGACGGTCGAAAAAGCCAGCCCCGTCTTCGACGAGGTGCTGATATCGAGCAACCGGGCGGCGAAATTCGCCCTTCCCGGCGTTCCCGAGCTGACCGACACGTATATCGGCATGGGGCCGCTCGGCGGCATCCACGCGGCGATGCTCGCCGCCAAAAACGACGCCGTCTTCTTCGCGGCGTGCGACATGCCGTTTTTTTCCGTCGAGCTCGCGAAATATATTATTGAAAACAGCGCGGGTACCGACGCCTGCGTGCCGCGCGCGGGAGAAAAGACGGAGCCGCTCTTCGGCGTCTACCGCAAGGCTCTGCTGCCGCTTATCGTCCGGATGCTGGAGGAGGGCGACCGGTCTTTGCATCATCTCCTCTCGCGCGCGGAGGCGAAGATACTCGACTGCACCGACTGGGTGCGCGAGCACGGCGAAACGAACGCCTTTTTCAATATGAACTACCAGGCCGATCTGGAAGCGCTCAAAAAATTACGGTGATGTCATAGAAACACGAACACCCCTCATATACTGGACCATCAGGTTCAGAGGGGTGTTTACTTTTGGAAAACGCATCCAACCGCGCGCATCTGCGCGGAACGCTCAAAGACCCGCCGCGGTTTTCGCACGAGGGGCGGGACGGGCGCTATCTCGCCTTTTCCCTCTCGGTCGAGCGCCTTTCCGGCGTCTGTGACGAGATAAACGTCGTCGCGCGCTTATCGCTTCTGGAGGGGCTGGCGATAGAAGAGGCGGACAAGATCGACGTTGCGGGCGAAATTCGCTCCTTTAACAACAAAAGCGGCGTCGGCAGCCGCCTCGTCATCACGCTCTTCGCTAAAGAGATCGCCTTCGCCGGCGGCGAGGACGAGAACGAGGTCTTTCTCTCGGGCGTCCTCTGCAAGGCCCCGATGTGCCGCCAGACGCCGATGGGGCGCACGATCTGCGACATGCTGCTGGCCGTGCCGCGCGTTTACGGGCGCTCCGACTACCTGCCCGTCATCGCGTGGGGCAAAACGGCGGAGGAAACGGCCCTCCTCGGCGTCGGCGACGCGCTCTCCTTACGCGGACGCATCCAGAGCCGCCGCTATACGAAGGCCACGGAAAACGGCCCCGAGGAGAGAACAGCGTTCGAGGTGTCGGTCGTGAGTTTAGAGGAATGAAGTGAATTTCCCCCTTGCATTTTTTCATTTCCGTGGTATGATAATAGCACAAGTGAATAGCGGAAACGGGAGCTCGCAGTACGGGCTGAGAGGAAGGTGTGACCTTCGACCGACAGACCTGATTTGGATAATGCCAACGTAGGGAAACTTTTTCGGAAAGTCTTTTCAGCGGGAGCTGCCAAATAAGGGCGGCTCCCGTTTTATTTTCAAAAAAGGAGGTGCGCCCTTTGGTAAAATGGAACGGCGAAGCGCTCGACCTCGCCGGGAAGACGGTCGCGGAGGCGCTGACGCTCTCCGGCTTCGAGTCAAAGCGCGTCGCGGTCGAGAGAAACGGCGCGATCGTCCCGCGGGAGACTTACGGCGACGCCGTCCTGCGAGACGGCGACAAAATTGAGGTCGTCTGCTTTTTCGGAGGCGGCTGATATGATCCCGACAAGAGAAGAATGGTACGCCGCGCTGGAGGCGAGGCACGGCGGGGACCTGCAGGCCCGCTTTTCCGCCGCCTGCGTCGCCGTCTGCGGCCTGGGGGGGCTCGGGTCGAATATCGCCGTCTCCCTCGCGCGCGCGGGCGTGGGAAAGCTCATCCTCATCGACTTCGACCGCGTGGACATTTCGAACCTCAACCGCCAGCAGTATAAGAGCTCGCAGCTCGGAGAGCCGAAAACGGAGGCGCTGGCCGCAAATCTCCGGGAAATCGCGCCGTATGTGACGCTGGAAACGCACGACACGCGCCTTTCAGAAGAAAACGCGCCGACCCTTCTCGCCGGCGCGGACGTCGTCTGCGAGGCGCTTGACAGGGCCGAGGAAAAGGCCATGCTCGCAAACGCCGTCCTGACGCGCCTGCCGGAAAAATTTCTCGTGGCCGCCTCCGGCATGGCGGGGCTGGGCAGCCCGAACGCCATCCAAACGCGGCGCGTAACGGATAAATTCTACCTCTGCGGCGACGGAGAGAGCGACGTCGGAAAAGAAGGCACGCTTTACGCGCCCCGCGTGGCGCTCTGCGCCGCGCACGAGGCGACAACCGTCCTCCGAATCCTCGCGGGACTCGATACAACAGAAAGGGAAGGATCATGAACGAAGACAAGCTCATCATAGGCGGGCGCGAATTTACCTCGCGCTTCATCCTCGGCTCCGGCAAATACTCGCTGGAGCTCATCCGCGCGGCCGTGGAGCACGCCGGGGCGGAGCTCATCACGCTCTCGGTGCGGCGGGCGAACACGAAAAAGGAGGAAAACATCCTCGACTTCATCCCGAAGGGCGTCACGCTCCTGCCGAACACGAGCGGCGCGAGAACGGCCGACGAGGCCGTGCGTATCGCGCGGCTCGCCAGAGAGCTCGGCTGCGGCGATTTCGTCAAGATCGAGATCATGCGCGACAGCAAATATCTGCTCCCCGACAATCAGGAGACGATCAGGGCCACCGAGATACTCGCGAAGGAGGGCTTCATCGTCATGCCCTACATGTACCCGGACCTCAACGCCGCGCGCGACCTCGTCTCCGCAGGCGCGGCCGCCGTCATGCCGCTGGCGTCGCCCATCGGCTCGAACAAGGGCCTCGCCACGCGCGAATTCATCCAGATACTCATCGACGAAATTGACCTCCCCATCATCGTGGACGCCGGCATCGGCCGCCCCTCGCAGGCGTGCGAGGCCATGGAGATGGGCGCGGCCGCGATCATGTCGAACACGGCGCTCGCCACTGCCGGCAATCTGCCGCTGATGGCCGCCGCCTTCAAATCCGCCATTGAGGCGGGGCGCAAGGCGTACCTCGCAGGGCTCGGAAGGGTCCTGACGCGCGGCGCCGACTCCGCCGACCCTTTAACAGGTTTCTTACGGGATTAACGAGGTGACGCACTATGGATAACCAGTATTTTATCGACACCGGCGGCCTTACGCCCGCGGCGCTCGAAAAGAAGCACCGCGTCGAGACGGACCCCTCCGCCCGCACGGACCACATGGCCTACCTGCCGGGGATGGAAAAGATCGAATCGGACGTGATGGCAAACGTCCTCGCCCATATGAGCGGCTTCGATTACGCGAAATATACGGCGAAGGACGTGAGGGCCGCGCTGGAGCACGAAACGTGCTCTATTGAGGACTTCAAGGCCCTGCTCTCCCCCGCTGCCGAGCCGTTTTTGGAGCAAATGGCGCAGCGGGCGAGAGCGGAGACGGGCAAGCATTTCGGCAACACCGTCTATATCTTCACGCCGCTCTATATCGCCAACTACTGCGAAAATTACTGCGTCTACTGCGGCTTCAACTGCTATAACAACATAAGCCGCATCCGCCTCACGCCGGAGCAGATCGAGCGCGAGATGGAGATCATCGCGAAAAGCGGTATGGAGGAGGTCCTCCTCCTCACGGGCGAAAGCCCCGCCATGAGCGACGTGCGCTACATAGGCGAGGCTTGTAAGCTCGCAAAGAAGTATTTCCGCATGGTGGGCCTGGAAATTTACCCCGTGAACACGGAGGATTACGCCTATCTCCACGAGTGCGGCGCGGATTACGTGACCGTCTTTCAGGAGACCTACGATTCAGACCGCTACGAGCAGCTCCATCTTTTGGGACACAAGCGCGTCTGGCCCTACCGGTTCGAGGCGCAGGAGCGGGCGCTGCGCGGCGGTATGCGCGGCGTGGCCTTCTCCGCGCTTCTGGGACTGGCCGATTTCCGGAAGGACGCGCTGGCGACGGCGCTGCACGCCTGGTTTTTGCAGCGCAAATATCCGCAGGCGGAGCTCTCGCTCTCCTGCCCGCGCCTGCGCCCCATCGTCAATAACGACAAGATAAACCCCCTTGACGTGCACGAAAAGCAGCTCTGCCAGATCATCTGCGCCTACCGCATCTTCCTGCCGTATATCGGCATCACCGTCTCCTCGCGCGAGAGCGCGGCCTTCCGCAACGGCATCGTGCGCATCGCCGCGACGAAGGTCTCCGCCGGCGTCTCCACCGGCATCGGCGACCACGAGAGCAAATACACCGGCAAGGAAGCGTCAAGCGACGAGGGCGACGAGCAGTTCGAGATAAACGACGGCCGCAGCCTCCGCCAGATGTACGGCGATATCGCCGGCGAGGGCTTGCAGCCGGTGCTGAACGACTACCTCTATGTCTGATATCCTCTGCATTACGAACCGCCGCCTCTGCCGCGGCGACTTCCTCTCGCGTTTAGACGAGATAGCGGCGGCGGGGCCGCGCGCTCTTATCCTCCGGGAAAAGGACCTCGCGGAGGGCGACTATCTCGCCCTCGCGGAAAAGGTCGCGGCGATCTGTGAAAAGCGCGGCGCGCCGCTTATCCTGCACGGTTTCCCCAACGCGGCGGAAGCCCTGAATATACCGGCTCTCCACCTGCCGCTGCCCGCGCTGCGGGCGCTGGACGAAAAAACGCGCGCGCGCTTCGCGATCCTCGGCGCTTCGTGCCACTCCCCCGCGGAGGCGCGCGAGGCGGCTTCCCTCGGATGCACCTATATAACGGCCGGGCACGTCTTCGACACGGACTGCAAAAAGGACCTGCCGGGCCGGGGTCTCGATTTCCTGCGCGAGACCTGCTTAAGCGTCCCGATACCCGTCTACGCCCTCGGCGGCGTCACGCCGGAAAACGCGGACGCCGTGCGCGCCTGCGGCGCGGCCGGGATCGCCGTCATGAGCGGGCTCATGACGTGCGCGGACGTGAAATCTTATATGAAGGAGCTTGCGCATGGCCATTGACAGAAAAACGCTGCTCCTCTACGCCGTAACGGACCGGGGGGCCCTTCGCGGCCGCTCCCTTGCACGCGCCGTAGAGGACGCGATAGACGGCGGGGCGACCCTCGTCCAGCTCCGGGAAAAGGGGCTTTCGGAGGACGAATTCGTCGCCGAGGCGCTGGAAATAAAGGCCATCTGCCATGCCCGCGGCGTGCCGCTCATCATTAACGACAGCCTCCCCGTCGCCCTAAAGAGCGGCGCGGACGGCGTGCATGTTGGCCTGGAGGACGCGCCCGTTGCGGAGATACGAAGGGCCATGGGGCCGGATTTCCTCATCGGGGCGACGGCCAAGACGGTCGGGCAGGCGCGCGCGGCCGAGGCCGCCGGCGCGGATTACCTCGGCGTCGGCGCGGTCTTCCCCTCCCCCACGAAGGAAAAGGCCGTCCGCATCACGGCGGAGGACCTGCGGGAGATCTGCGCTTCCGTCTGCATCCCCGCCGTCGCCATCGGCGGCGTGACGGCGGGCAACATGGAGGCGCTCCGCTTTTCCGGCATCGCCGGCGTCGCCGTCGTCTCCGCCCTGTTCGGCGCGGAGGATATAAAGGCGGCCGCCGTGGAGCTGCGGCGCAAGATAGAAGAACTGGCGAATCGGAGGTAATATAATGAATAACAAGGGTGTCGGCGCCGTATTCTGTTTCATCTCCGCCCTGCTGATGGCAACAAGATACGTTTCCGCCGCTTTGTTTATGAGCAATGTGACAAGCTGGGGGGCTGACCTTTTCCAAAGCGGGTTAAGCTACGTCGGCTTGCCCCTGAAAATTGCGTCCATAATCGCGCTGATAGCCGGCATCGTTTTTCTGGGATGCGGCATATATCAGGATATAAAAAACGTCAAAAGGCAATAACGGTATTTCCTCCCTGCCGGGCGATACCGGCAGACAGGGATACGGAAACCCGGCGGCGGATCGGGGGCACCACCTTCCGTCGCGTAAGAAAACGTGCTGGAAAGAAAGGAGCGATACGCTTTGAAAACAGCATTGACCATTGCGGGCAGCGACTGCAGTGGAGGCGCCGGTATTCAGGCAGACTTAAAAACGATGACCATGAACGGTGTTTACGCCATGAGCGCGATAACCGCCCTCACCGCGCAGAACACGACCGGCGTGAAAGGTATTTTTGAAGTGCCGGGGGACTTCGTGGCCGCCCAGATAGACGCCGTGTTCGGGGATATCCGCCCCGACGCGGTGAAGATCGGGATGGTCTCCTCCTCCGCCATCATCGGCGTCATAGCGGAAAGGCTCCGCTTCTACGGCGCCCGCAACATCGTCCTCGACCCCGTGATGACGGCGACGGCGGGCGGCGCGGCCTTAATGAAGACGGAAGCCGTCTCCGCGCTGACGGAAAAGCTGATGCCGCTTGCCGCCGTCGTCACCCCGAACATCCCCGAGGCGGAGGTCCTCTCGGGGATACCGATACGAAGCGAGGACGACATGCTTACAGCCGCGAAAAAGATCGCCGCCGGGTTTCCCGGCGCGGTGCTCTTAAAGGGCGGCCACAGCGTAAACGACGCAAACGACCTGCTCTACCAAAAGGGCGAAGCCCGCTGGTTTCGCGGGCGGCGCGTCGATAATCCCAACACGCACGGCACCGGCTGCACGCTCTCGAGCGCCATCGCCGCGAACCTCGCCAAAGGCTTTTCGCTCGCCGATTCCGTCGCGCGCGCGAAGGAGTATATATCCGGCGCGCTCGCCGCGATGCTCGACCTCGGCGCCGGGAAGGGCCCCATGGATCACGCGTTTTCCCTCGTCGGCCGCTTTGCCGAAACTGTCTGAAAGGAGTTTTGCACCATGAGAAATTACACGACCCAGATGGACGCCGCCAAACGAAACATCATCACGCCGGAAATGAAAGCCGTCGCGGCGAAGGAATACCGCACGGAAGAGGATATCCGCGCCCTCGTGGCCGCCGGGCAGGTGGCGATATGCGCCAATAAGCTCCACACGTGCCTTGAGCCCAACGGCGTCGGCTCCATGCTCCGCACGAAAATAAACGTGAACCTCGGCGTCTCGAAGGACTGCAAGGATTACGATATCGAGATGCAGAAGGTCATGGCGGCGGTGAACATGGGCGCGGAGGCCATCATGGACCTCTCCTCCCACGGCGACACGCAGCCCTTCCGCAGAAAGCTCACGGGCGAGTGTCCGGCGATGATCGGCACCGTCCCCGTGTACGACAGCGTGCTGCACTATCAGCGCGACCTCTCCACGCTCACGGCGAAGGACCTCATCGACGTGGTGCGGCTCCACGCGGAGGACGGCGTCGATTTCGTCACGCTGCACTGCGGCATCACGCGCAAGACCATCGACCAGATCAAAAATCACAAGCGGAAGATGAACATCGTCTCGCGCGGCGGGTCGCTCGTCTTCGCGTGGATGTGCATGACCGGCGAGGAAAACCCGTTTTACGAGTATTTCGACGATATCCTCGACATCTGCCGCGAGTACGACGTGACCATCTCCCTCGGCGACGCCTGCCGCCCGGGGTGTTTGGCCGACGCCTCGGACGTCTGCCAGATCGAGGAGCTCGTCCGCCTCGGCGAGCTGACGAAGCGCGCGTGGGAAAAGGACGTGCAGGTCATGATCGAGGGGCCGGGGCACATGCCGCTCGACCAGATCGAGGCGAACATGAAGCTCCAGCAGACGATCTGCCTCGGCGCGCCGTTTTACGTGCTCGGCCCGCTCGTCACCGACATTGCCCCCGGCTACGACCACATAACCTCCGCCATCGGCGGGGCGATCGCGGCAGCCTCCGGCGCGGCCTTCCTCTGCTACGTGACGCCGGCGGAGCATCTGGCGCTTCCGAACGTGGAGGACGTGAAGCAGGGCATCATCGCCTCGCGCATCGCGGCGCACGCCGCCGACGTCGCCAAGAAGATACCGCACGCGCGCGATATAGACGACGCCATGGCCGACGCGCGGCGCGCCTTCGACTGGGAAAAGCAGTGGGAATGCGCCATCGACCCCGAGACGGCGAAGGCCATCCGCGAGGACCGAAAGCCCGAAAGCGACGACACCTGCTCCATGTGCGGCAAATTCTGCGCCGTCCGGAGCATGAACAAGGCGCTGAACGGGGAGTATATCGATATCCTGTAAAAAACTTCACACGGGAAACGCTCCGCTGGTTTCCCGTGTGAGTGGGAAAGCACTTCGCTTCGCGCACGCCCGATGGTCGCACGCGCGCTCCGTGAGAAGTATTTTTTGCCCGGTACACGCCCGTGCAAAAAATAATTGAGCCCTATTCGCCGCTGCGGCGGCGAACTCTGCGAGGCTGATGAAAACAGCAAACGCCGCCCGGTCTTATTTCGACCGGGCGGCGTTTCCGCCTTTGTCTCACCGCGTTCACGCCCAGCGGAGCGTTTCCCGTGTGAAGCGTAAGCGTTACGCCGTTTCTATCGCGTTGTCGGCGTGGAGGTTCAGCGTATCCACGGCCATTTCGCGCATCTTGTATTTGAGTATCTTGCCGGCGGCGTTCATGGGGAAGGCGTCCACGAACTGCACGTAGCGCGGCGTCTTATGCTTCGCCATGTGCGTGTAGACGTACTCCTTGATCTCCTCCTCCGAGGAGGTCTCCCCCTCCTTGAGGATGACGCAGGCCATGATCTCCTCGCCGTACTGCTTATCCGGCACGCCGATGACCTGCACGTCGCTGACCTTCGGGTGCGTGTAGATGAAGTCCTCGATCTCCTTGGGGTAGATGTTCTCGCCGCCGCGGATGATCATGTCCTTGATGCGGCCGGTGATCTTGAAGTAGCCGTTGTCGTCGCGCCGGGCGAGGTCGCCGGTGTGGAGCCAGCCGTCCTGGTCGATGGCGGCGGCGGTGGCCTGCGGCATCTTATAATAGCCCTTCATGATGTTGTAGCCGCGCGCGCAGAATTCGCCGTCCACGCCGTTGGGGAGCTCCGCGCCCGTCTCGGGGTCGACGATCTTGCTCTCCACGCCGAAGATGTTCGTACCGACGGTGTTGACGCGCACCTCGATGGAGTCGGACGTCTTCGACATCGTGCAGGCGGGCGACGCCTCCGTCTGGCCGTAGGTGATGCAGATCTCCGGCATGTGCATCTTCTCGATGACCTCCTGCATGACCTTGATGGGGCAGGGAGAGCCGGCCATGATGCCCGTCCTCATGTGCGAAAAGTCCGTCTTCGGGAAGTTCTCATGCGAGAGCATCGCGATGAACATCGTCGGGACGCCGTGGAAGCAGGTGATCTGCTCCCTGCCTATGCAGTCGAGGCCCTTCGAGGGTGAAAACGCCGGGATCGGGCACATCGTCACGCCGTGCGTGACGGAGGCCGTCATGGCCAGCACCATGCCGAAGCAGTGGAACATCGGCACCTGGATCATCATTTTATCGGCGGTGGAGAGGTCCATGCAGTCGCCGATGGCCTTGCCGTTGTTGACGACGTTGTAGTGCGTCAGCATGACGCCCTTGGGGAAGCCCGTCGTACCCGAGGTGTACTGCATATTGCAGACGTCGTGCTTGTCGACGGCGGAGGCGCGGCGGTAGACCGTCTCGACCGGCACCTCGGCGGAGAGCGCGACGGCCTCGTCCCAGGTGAGGCAGCCCTTCTGCTTCGATTCCACGGTGATGATGTTCCGCAGAAACGGCAGGCGCTTCATATGGAGCGGGTGGCCCGGCGGCGTCGTCTCCAGCTCGGGGCAGAGCTCCTTGATGATCGCCACGTAGTCGGAGTCCTTATAGCCGTCCGTCATGACGAGCGTATGCGTGTCGGACTGGCGCAGGAGGTATTCAACCTCGTGTATCTTATAGGCGGTGTTCACGGTGACGAGCACGGCGCCGATCTTCGTCGTCGCCCAGAAGGTGATGTACCACGCCGGGACGTTCGTCGCCCAGATGGCGACGTGGTCGCCGGCCTTGACGCCGAGGGCGATGAGCGAGCGCGCGAACTTATCCACGTCCTCGCGGAACTCGGCATACGTGCGGGTATAATCGAGCGTCGTATAGCGGAAGGCGTACTGATCGGGGAACTCCTCGCAGACGCGGTCGAGAAGCTGGGGGAACGTCAGGTCGATGAGGTGCTCCTTCGGCCAGAAGTACTTGCCCGCGCCGCGCTCATCGTCGTAGAGGATGTGCGACGAGCCGACGAGGCCCAGATACTGCTGCATGAAATTCGCGAAATGCGGGAAGACGATGCCGGCGTTCTCCAGCTCCGGCGACCATTTTTTGAGCCACTCGAACGAGACGAAGCCCTCGTAATTGATCGAGCGCAGCGCCAGCATGATGTTATCGATCGGCAGGTCTCCCTCGCCCATGAGGCGGTAGCGGATGACCCCGTCCTCGACGACGGAATCCTTGGCGTGGACGTGGCGGATATACGCGCCGAGGTTCTGCACCGTCTGCTCCGGCGTCTCGCCGAAGTTGCGGTACGGGTGCTGGATATCCCAGAGGGCGGCGACGTTGTCGCTGCCGACCTCGGCCAAAAGCGCGGCGAGGCGCTTCGTATCGCTGTAGACGCCGTTCGTCTCGACGACGAGGGTGACGCCGCTCTCCTCCGCCATTGGTGCGAGCGCCTTTAATTGCCGGATAACGAGCTCGTCGTCCACCTCGCCCGCCGGGACGGCGCCCTCGTCCGCGAGTATGCGGATGTATTTCGTGCCGAAATACTCGGCCAGATCGATATAGCGGGAGAGGATGCCGTAGTTCTCCTTCTCGTTCTCCGCGTATTTGAGGCAGCGCCCCGAAGAGAAGCAGGCGATCTCCAGCTTCATATCCTGAAGCGTCTTCCTCGTCTCCTCCTTCCGCCCCGGCGAAAACGGGCTGCCGCCGGCGGAAAAGAGGTCCTCGCCGAGCCCGCGTACCTCGACGCCCTGAAAGCCGAGGTCCTTGGCCATGGTGTAGATGTCGCTCCAGGCGAAATCCGGACAACCGAGTGTGGAAAACGAGATTTTCATGCTGCATACCTCCAAAAATATTTTTTCGGCAGATCCTGTCAGAAAGCGCAGGGACCTCGAAAAAAAGAAAACGCCCCTGAAACCTTATCAGGTTTCAGGGGCGATAAATTACCGCGGTACCACCCTGTTTTGCCGGTAAAACCGGCGCCTCTCACTGGCTCTGTCAAGCCTTCGGCCGTGATAACGGTGCCTGCCGTGCGTCCATAATGGCCGTGAGGTTTTCCGGACGCCTGCTCGGGAGAGAGAAGACCGGCCGCTGCGTTCCGGCCTTTCAGCAAACAACGGCCGGCTCTCTGTGACGCGCGGGGCCCGGTCGGGGCTCCTTCATCGCATTTGGGATATTGGAACGCATCATAACGCAGTTTTTCCCGTTTGTCAAGCCTTTTTAAGGCAAAAATTTTTCCCTCAAACTACTCCGGTAGTATTGACAAGGCTATAAGACTGTGGTAGTATAGCCTCACTACCGCAGTAGTATGAAAGTGAGTGGAACGACCGTGGAGAAGAAATTGCAGGATTCCGAGCTGAAGGTGATGAACGTCCTCTGGCGCGAGGGGACGGCGACGGCGAAGCACATCGCCGACGTGCTGAAGGAGGAGACAGGCTGGAACGTCAATACGACCTATACGCTTTTAAAGCGCTGCATCGAGAAGGGTGCGGTCGAGCGCAGAGAGCCGAACTTCCTCTGCCGTCCTCTCATCCCCAAGGAGGACGTGCAGCGCGAGGAGACCGACCGGCTGATCGACAAGGTGTTCGACGGCTCGGCCGACAAGCTCTTCGCCGCGCTTTTAGGGCGCAAAAAGCTCCCGGAAAGCGAGATAGAAAAGCTCCGGGCGATCGTCGGGGAACTGGAATGAGGTGACGTCATGACGCTTTGGCAAATGAGTCTTTACGGGGCCGGTATGATCGTGCTCGCCGCGCTCATGCGGCTGCTCTTTCTCCATGCCCTGCCGAAAAGGGTCTTCCCGCTTTTGTGGCTCGCGGCGCTCGCGCGGCTTTTGGTCCCCTTCCCGGCGGCGTTGTCGCTGCCCGTACCGGCGCCGGCGGCCGTGACGGAGGAGGCCCCGGCGGAAGCGTCCGCGCCTCCCCTTTCTATCCTTGACCACGTATCGCCGGAGGAGGCTTTCGCGCCGCTCTATCCTATCGTCACGCCGGAGCCGCAGGAGATCACCTACGTGCCGAGAGGCGGCGCGGCCGCGGGGGCGGAGCGTGCGCCGGGCCTGCCTGCGTATCAGATCGTTTATCTCGCGGGCGTCGCCGCGGCGGCTATGGGCTTCGCCGTTCTCTATGCCGTCCAGTACCGCCGCTTCCGGTACGCCGAGGCGGTAACGAACGACGAAAGCCGCCGCTGGCTTCATACACACCGCCTGAGAAGAACGCTCTCGCTCAAAACGCTGGACACCATCGCCTCTCCCCTGACCTACGGGGTTTTCCGCCCCGTCATCCTCGTGCCTGAAACGCTCGACTGGGAGAGCGCGGAGGCGGGCTTCGCTTTGGAGCACGAATATATCCACGCGCGGCGGTTCCATGCGGCGTATAAGCTGCTGCTGGCGGCAGCTCTTACCGTCCACTGGTTCAGTCCCGCCGTGTGGCTCCTGTATTTCCTCGCCAACCGCGACCTGGAGCTCTCGTGCGACGAGGCCGTCCTGCGCCGCTTCGGCGGGGACAGGCGCGGCGACTACGCCCGCGCGCTCCTTTCCATGGAGGAAAAGCGCGGCCGCTTCCCCGCGCTCTCGGCGGGCTTCGGCGCGAACACCGCGAAAGAAAGGATACTGTCCATCATGAAATACAAAAAATCCTCCGCCGTGAGCATCCTGCTCGCCGCGCTGCTCGTTGCGGCCGCGGCGGCCTGCTCGACCGTCACGCCGACGCCGGTCGAGAGCCCCTCCGCGCCGCAGGACAATACCCCCGCGCCCGCCGCAAACAGTCCCGCGCCGTCTCCTTCCGTCGGCGGCACACACGTAAACGGCGGGCTGACCTTTACCGTCCCGGAGGAGTTTGCCGATATGATTCTGCTTGACATGCCGGACGGCTCGGGGGATGTCGGCATGCTCTTTTCCGTCACCGACCGCCGCTCCGTCGAGGACACGCAGCGCCTCTACCCGGAGCAGTCGTATGAGGGCGACGGCTGGGTCTTCGCCATCGGCCGCGTGAGCGAGGAAAAGCTGTATGACCTGCTCTGCGCCGACATGTCCGGCTGCGGCGTCTTCGCCCGGGACGACGACGGGCAGTACTATCTCTATCTCCACCCGACCGACGTGCGCTACTCGCGCTTCTACGACGACGAGGAAGAAAGTCGGAAGGGCCTGGAGGAATGGGGGGCGCTCAACGAGTGGGGCAAGGAGATGCAGGCGGACTTTATCTCCGATAACGGCCTCACGCCCTACAGACGGACGAATACCCTTGCGGATATCTACCTCGCCCGCGTCGCCTCCTGGCCCGATATGGACGTGACGCTCCGGTACGCGGATAAGGAAGCCTTCCCGGCGCGCGGCGTTCCGGGGGCCGAGACGTATGCCGACGCGCTCGCGCGGGACGTGGTCTTTGAGGGCGCCGACCCGAGCGAGCTGCCGCAGGAGCCGCCCATCGTCATGACGTTCCCGGAAGGCGACAAGCTCGTCTTCTGGGAGGGCACGAACCTCGTCCGCGTGGAATACGCCTACGGCGACGTGCTGATGCTCTTTAAGGCCGCCTACGCCGCCCCCTCGACCGTCGCGGGCGATATAGCCGCCGCGTGGCTTGCCGCAGCTTCCGACGAGACCCGCTGACGCTGGGCTCTCGTCGGAGAAAGAAGCAGCCCGCTGCGCGCACTCCCTTCGGTCGCACACTTGCGGGCTGTAAAGTATGTTTTCCGTGATAATAACCGCTCTGCGGTTATTATGTGCATGTCGCCTCTCCGAGGCGACGCACATGAGATTTAAGGCCATGCCGCCGGAGGCGGCATATGGCCATGTATCACGACCATCGGTCGTGATACATGCTCCCGGAAAACATGATTGAAACTTATTTTCGCCTGCGGGCGAAAACTCTGCGAGGCTTTCCAAAGCATAAAACACCTCTCTGCGGGCATACTGCGCAGAGAGGTGCTTTTTATGGACAGGATGAACGAAAAAGAATACGCGGCGGTCGTGAAGCGCGCTTCTCCCCCGTCGCCGCTCGGGAAAAACATGCTGATGGCCTTCCTCATCGGCGGGCTCATCTGCTGCATCGGGCAGGGCGCGCGGGATGCGTGGACGGCGCTCGGTTTAAGCGCGGAGGACGCCTCTGCCGCCGCCTCCGTCACGCTCGTTTTCCTCGGCGCGCTGCTCACCGCCCTCGGCGTCTACGATAAAGCGGCGAAGGCTGCCGGGGCCGGCACGCTCGTCCCCATCACGGGCTTTGCCAACGCCGTCGCCGCTCCGGCCATGGAATTCAAGGCCGAGGGTCTCGTCACCGGCACGGCGGTGAAGATGTTCACCATCGCGGGACCCGTGATCGTCTACGGCACCGCGGCGGGCGTGGTGTACGGGCTGGTGCTGGCGGTGATAGGGTAACGGGATAAAAAGAGGCTGATGCAAAAGGCAAGGCTCCCCGCCATGCCGAGCCGCAGGGAGCGATGCCCTTATCGCTCCGTCCTCGTTCTCGGACGCATCAGGGGATGCGTCCCTACGGGGCCTTAACATGCCGGAAAAGCCTGTTGCAAAAGCCTCCATAATCGTCACCGGAGCTGCGCGTCGAAGCCCGTACAGCTCTCTATCGCCTCATCGGGCACGGCGGCCATGACGAACCAGCCGGCCATGTCAGCCGTGTAGACCTCCGGGTGGTTGGTCTGCGTGACGTACATACAAAAGTCGGTCCCGTCGCAGAAAACGTCGTCTACGGCAAATCGGAAAGACCCGCTGCCGGCCGTCATATAGGCCAGCATCAGCGAATGCTCCGCGAAAAACGCGTCGTCAAAGTCACTTGTCGCATCGTCGAAGGACGGGACGTCGCCGTAGCCGCGGTCCATCGTCAGGATATCGCCGAAGTCGGCCCGGAACCGCTCCAGCTCCGACAGGGTGTCGAGCCGGTAGAGCGGCAGGTGCCGGATGGCGCTCTGTATCATCAGCTTCCCGTTCAACGCGCCGGCATAAATGCGGCCGTCCTCCGTCCAGTTGGCCCAGGCGACCCGGGCCGTGTAGTCGAGCTCATTCTCCTCATCCGGGAGCATCTGCAAAACCCCGTCGCGGAGAATTATTTCCCCGGCGGCGAGCAGCCTCTCGTCGGCGTACCGGCGCTTTTCCGCGCAAAGGCGGTTATTCCGCAGTGTGAGGACATAATCATAGTGCGCGCGGTCGGCAAGCTCGAAGCTCTCGCCCTTCGCGTAATCGTAAACGAATATCCTGTTGTCCACGAGGCCGGAGCCGATGCTGATCGTCGAGCAGAGCTCCGGCTTGCCGTCGCCCGTCAGGTCGCAGAAATAGACGCTCCAGATCGGCATGCCCCCGTAAAGCGTCACGGTTTCTTTCTCCGTGACGGCTTCGAGCTTTGCGTACTGCCAGCGGAAAGTCACGCCGGGGAATTCGTCCCGCGCTATCTCCCGGACGCCGTCCCAGATCATGTCGTCCTCGTGGAAACTGTCAAACCACTTGACCGGGGCGTCCGGCGCGGCGTCTTTGCCTTTATCGGCCTGCGTCTGCCCGCAGCCCAAAAGCCCCGTGAGCACGAGAAAGCTCATCATACCGGCGATCAGTCTCGTCATGGAAATCACCTCTTCAAATTAAGACGGTTTTTCGCGCAAAAAGTTCCGCCTGCCGGGAAGCAGGCGGAACTTTTGCTCATTTCACACGAGAGCCCGGTGAAGCGGCTCTCGTGTGAAGCCTTTGTTTATATTCTGGCGACGCCGGACTTGCGCGCGGCTTCCGCCACGGCGGCGGCGACGACGGGGCCGACTCTCGGATCGAGGGGCTTCGGGATGATGTAATTCTCGTTGAGCTCTTCGGGGGTGACGATGCCCGCGAGCGCCTCGGCGGCGGCGAACTTCATCTCCTCGTTGATATCGGAGGCGCGGACGTCGAACGCGCCGCGGAACACGCCGGGGAACGCGAGGACGTTGTTGATCTGGTTCGGATAGTCGCTGCGGCCGGTGGAGACGACCTTCGCGCCGGCGGCCTTCGCCTCATCCGGGAAAATTTCGGGCGTCGGGTTCGCGCAGGCGAAGACGATGGCGTCCTTGTTCATGGTCTTGACCATGTCCTGCGTGAGCATACCGGGGGCGGAAACGCCGATGAAGACGTCCGCGCCGACGATGGCGTCGGAGAGCTTGCCCTTGCACATGGCCCTGTTCGTGACCTTGGACATCTCTTCCTTGATCCAGTTCATGCCCTTCTCGCGGCCCTCGTAAATGGCGCCGTTGCGGTCGCAGAGGGTGATATCCTTGAAGCCGTAGGAGAGGAGCAGGCGGCAGATGGAGATGGCGGCGGCGCCCGCGCCGCTCATGACGATCTTGACGTCCTCCTTCTTCTTGCCGACGACCTTCAGCGCGTTCGTGAGGCCCGCGAGGGTGATGATCGCGGTGCCGTGCTGGTCGTCGTGGAAGATCGGGATATCGCACTTCTCCTTGAGCTTGCGCTCGATCTCGAAGCAGCGGGGAGCGGAGATATCCTCGAGGTTGACGCCGCCGAAGCTGCCGGAGATCATGTAGACGGTGTTGACGATCTCGTCGACATCCTTGCTCTTGATGCAGATCGGGAACGCATCGACGTTGGCGATCTGCTTGAAGAGGACGCACTTGCCCTCCATGACGGGCATACCGGCCTCGGGGCCGATGTCGCCCAGACCGAGGACCGCGGTGCCGTCGGTGATGACGGCGCAGAGGTTGTGGCGGAGGGTCAGCTCGTAGCTCTTGTTGATGTCCTTCTGTATCTCGAGGCACGGCGCGGCGACGCCGGGCGTGTAAGCGAGGGAGAGGTCGTCCTTATTGCGGAGAGGCACGGTGGCGATGACTTCGATCTTGCCCGCCTTCTCATAGTGCATCTTCAGGGATTCTTCTGCGTAATTCATGGTTTTTTCTCCTTATTTCTTCATCGTCTTCTCGACGTACTCTTTGATGACGTTGCAGCTCTTGTGGAAGCCGGCCAGCTCTTCCTCGGTGAGATCGTACTCGACGATCTTCTCGATGCCGTCCTTGCCGATGATGCAGGGCACGCCGGCGTGGATGCCGGAGAAGCCGTACTCGCCGTTCAGGAGCGCGGAGGCGGGCATCTCGATCTTCTCGTCGTTGAGGATGGCGCGGGCGACGACCATCATCGTGGTGCCGATGCCGAACTCGGTAGCGCCCTTGCCGTCGATGACGAACTGGCCGACGTAGGCGGCCTCATGCGCGACGGCCTCCCAATCCATGTTGTACTTCTTGGGATCGAGCTTCTCGCCGTTGACCTTGACGATGGAGAGCGGCGCGTACTGGGAGTTGCCGTGCTCGCCCATGGCGAAGGCGTGGACGTTCGCCGGCAGGACGCCGGTCGCCTCGTAGATGCAGCGGCGCAGGCGCGCGGTGTCGAGGCCGGTGCCGGTGGAGAACACGTGATTCGCGGGCAGGTCGAGGTTCCTGTAAGCGTAGTTGATGATGACGTCGGCGGGGTTGGTGATGCCGACGAGGATGCCGTGGAAGCCCGACTCTCTGATGTGCGGGATGACCTCGTCCATCTGCTCGATGTTCTGATCCAGCAGGTCGAGACGGGTCATGCCGGGGATCCTGGCGATGCCGATGCTGATGACGATGATGTCGGCGTCCTTGCAGGCGGAGTAGTCGCAGTGCCTGACGATGGTGTGCTTGGGCATCCAGCTCACGGCGTCGGCGATGTCGACGGCGTGGTACTGGGCCTTCTTCTCGTCGATATCGAGAAGGAACACCTCGTCCGCGACCTGATGCAGGGCCAGCGCGAACGCGACGTGAGAGCCGACGTGACCGGCTCCGATGATGACGATTCTGCTCATGATAAATAACCTCCCATAAAGTGTTGTTCCGGCCGCCGGAGAAAGCGGCAGATGCTCCCCGGCGTTCGTTTTTGCCTGTTTTACTTTCTCTTTGGAATTTTATACAATAATATTACCACCCGATTTTTCAAAAACAAACCCGCAATATGTTGACAGTTTGCGCCGGATACCCTATACTTTGTAGTGTCATTGAGTATGTCGGAGGTGATACCGTGAAATTGAGCGCCTCCCTGCTGTTTGAGCGGCTGACGGAGTATCTCGTGCTGTACTCCTCGGGGCAGCACTTCGGCGAATTATGCCTCGGGCGGCCCGCCTTTTACCGGGAGGACGAACCGGTCGGACGCGGCCGGCTGCTGATCGCCGACGGCTCCTCCCTGCCGGACGGCGCCGCCGTCCCGTCGGACTGCTGCCTTATCTCCGTGGGCGCGCCGCCGCCGGGCTACAAGGCGTCCTGCACCGTGCTTTTCGCCCCCGGCGTCGGCGCGCGCGACATCTTCAACGAGCTCCAGCGCCTGTACGACGCCTACGACGACTGGGACGAGAAGCTGCGCCGCTGCATCAGCACCCGGCGCGACATGCAGAGCGTCATCGACCTCAGCAGCCCGCTCTTTGAAAACCCGCTCTGCTTTTTAGACGCCTCCTTCCGCTACACGGCGACGTCGGACTGTGCGCGCCGCGGCGGCGACGCCGAGGCCATCGTCCCGCGCCGGCCGGCCGAGCTCTTCTCTCCGGACTGCCCCGGCGCCGAAACGCTGGCAGACCGCGGCGACCTGCTCCTGCGAAAATGCGTCTCCGGGGGCAAAAATCTGCTGTGCGCGGCGCTGCGCTCGCACCAGCAATTCGTCGTGGGGATCATCCTCATCGAGCACCATACCCATTTCCGGCGGAGCGACGCCGCCCTGCTCGCGCATATGGCGGACTACGTCCTCATGCTGTTCGAGTACACCTCCGCCATCCGGCGCGACAGCACGCTCTCGCTCGTGACCGTTTTCATCCGCCTGCTCGACCGGCAGGACGTGACGCAGGCGGAGCTGACGAACGCGCTGTCCGTCTTCGACTGGCGGCTCGGAGACAACTACGAGGTGTTCTATCTGAACCTGCCGTCGCCCGAATACGACTATAATTATCTTGTCTCACGCGGGCGCGAGCTGGAAAAGCTGCTCCCCTCCGCGCTGGCTATCGCCTACGGCGGCGACATCGTCATCATCCACAACCTCTCCCGCGCGCGGGAAAAGGAGCCGACGGCCCGCCTCCACGCCTTCCTGCGCGCGCGGAAGCTCGCCTACGGCCGGAGCCGCGTCTTCAGCGATATCGGCGAGCTGTACAGCCACTATCTCCAGGCGGTCTACGCGCTGCGGCAGGGGTCGGCGCGCTACCCGGAGAAGCTCTTTCACCGTTTCTCCGACCACTGTCTCGACTTCATGACGGAGAATTGCCGCGGCACGCAGAAAACGGAGTCCCTCCTCCCCGGCGGCCTGCACGAGCTCATCGAGTACGACCGGCTGCACGGCACGAAATACTGCGAGACGCTGCGCGTCTTCTGCGACGCCAAATACAACGCCACCCACGCGGCCGACGCGCTGCACATCCACCGCACTACCTTCCTCGACCGCATGAAGCGGATACGCGAATTTTTAGACGTGGATTTCGATTCTCCCGACGACCGCCTGCATCTGCTGCTCTCGCTGCGGATACTCGACGCCGATGGGAAATAAATACCAGAGGGCGCTGCTAAAGCAGCGCCCTCTGGGCATGTATGTACTTACTCGAAGTCCTCCGGCGTCAAGGGCGCGTCGGTCCAGATCGGCGAGGGGGACGGGCTGGGAGACGGCGACGGGCTCGGCGAGGGACTGGGCGACGGCGACGGGCTCGGCTCATAGGACGGGCTCGGACTCGGCGACGGGCTCGGGCTTGGGCTTTCCGAGGGGGATACCGTCGGGCTCTCGCTCGGAGAGACGGACGGGCTCTCGCTCGGGGAGACCGTCGGGCTTTCCGTCGGGGATTCGGTCGGGCTCTCCGTCGGAGACTCGGTCGGGCTTTCCGTCGGCTCGACCGGGGCGGCCGGGCCTACGGAGACGACCTGATCGCTCGCGCGGTAGGTGCTCTTGGCGATGAACACCGTGTCGAGCAGGTTGCCGCTCGCGTCGTAGTATTTCTTATAGGAGTTGACGACGTAGCCGGTGTGACCGCTCGTCTTGACGCGGCGCTGGCCGGGCGCGAGGGTGTTGTCGACCTCCTCCACGGTGCGGTAGTTGGTCGTCGACACGACCTCATAGGTCAGCTCGATCGTCCTGTCGTCCGTCTTCGTGCCGAGGATCTGCACATACAGCGTCTTGCCGTCGACGTAGGAGACGATCTTGATCGGGTAATCCTTATCGTTCTGGAAGCGGTAGTCGATGCTGCCCCAGTTGACCGTCGCGTCGAGGCCGAGCGGCAGGTACGACACCGGGAACATGTGGTTCGAGCGGCTCGTGACCTTCAGGTCGGCCAGGAGCGTGCAGTAGTAGATGGTCGAGGAGAGCTGGCAGATGCCGCCGCCGATCTCGTCGACGCTCTGTCCGTTCACATACGCGCCGGCCGGCTTGTAGCCCTTGGCGGCCGTCCTCTGGCCGACGATGCCGTTATACGAGAACTCCTCGCCCGGCAGCAGGATGGTGCCGTTTATGGCCTTGGCCGCCAGCGTGATGTTATTGATGCGGTTCGACGAGCTCGAGGCCATCGACGTGCTCTTCTCCGCGAGCACGTCGCGGAAAATGCTGGCCTTCAGCTCCTCGGTGCTGACCTCCGGCTCGACGACGATCAGGTCGACCGTAACATCCTCGCCCACCCCGGCCGCGTCAAAGAGACGCTTGGCCGCGTCCTTGTCGAAGGTCAGGCCGGTCTGGCTGTCCGTATAGGTGTTCGTCTCCTTCACGTATTCCGCCGACACGGGTTCGACATGCACGACGTTATAGATGGCGTCGATATCGATCGTGACCTCGCCAGTCTCGGTCGCCTTGAATTCCCGCTCCTTGAAGTCGTTGTCCTTCAGCGCGCGGATCACGGCGTTATAGACCTCGTCCTCAGAGACGATGAAGCCTGTCGCGCCCTTCGTGATGATGAGCTTGTCGCCCTCGATGCGGTAGGCGGAATCCGTCTCCGCTCTGTTTAAGTGCGACGTGGTCTCGGCTATGATCGCCCGGACGCTCTGCTCGTCGATGTCGCGCAGCACGTCGGCCGTGCTGATGGAGCCGCCGGTCAGCGCGCATTTGAAGTAGGAGAACGCGTTGGAGAAGAAGTTCCCGCCGCGTCCGTATTCATACGCAAGCCGCGCCGCGTCCTCCGGCGTCACGGCCAGGCCCGCTTCGGCGCGCGTTATCTCCAGCCTCGTTCCGTCGGAAAACGTCAGCTTGACGGAGTCGTCCGCGCCGGGGATGGCGTTCGCCTCCTCCAGCGCCATGGCGGCCCTCTCGACCGTCATGCCGCCGACGGGCACGCCGTTGGCCTTGACCTTCGGATAGATATTCTGGCTGCCGGCCGCGCTGGCGCCGACCGCGCACACCACCGCCGCCGCGACGACGATGACGGCCGCGACGATAATGGCCACGATCTTGACGACGCCGCCTGAGCCTCTTGTTCTCTTTGCCACTCTTTTACCTTTACTCACTGTTCTGCTCCCCCGCGTAATCCTTTACCTGGTACTTACCGTTATTTTTTCGTGATTATATTATTATAACGCATACAGAAAAAAAGGCAAGGACCCGTTTCATGTTTTTTTCACTTTTTTTATCCGTTACATACCGCGAAACCACTCGACGTCGCCGCCGCGCTCCGAAAAAAAGGTCATCTGCTCGTCTAATTCCCGCCGGGCGTCGTCCCAAGGCGGGGCCGACAGCGTCCGCTGCTCCGCCTGCGCCTCGAGCACGTCCCCGATGATGACGTTGGACACGAGAAACCCCCGCGGCGTGAAGCTCCAGCGGCCGTCCGTCTTCTGCATGAAGCCGTGCTTCGCGTAATAATCCAGCTTTTCGGCGATCCTGTCGAAGCCGCCGCGGTAGAGCTTCCTGTACTCCTCCTCGCAGACGCCGAGGGAGGTGCGCAGGCCGAGCATCAGGTACTCCCCCGCCCGCTCGAAATCGGTGATCGTCTCGATCCCCTCGATGACGGGCGTGCCGTTCTCGATGCCCTCGCAATATTTGACGGCGTCGCGAACGCAGTTAAATCGCTGCCCGCCGACGAACGAATGGGCGGCTGCGCCGAAGCCGATGTACTCCTGCCCGAGCCAGTATTTCAGGTTGTGCGCGGAGCGGAAGCCCTTCTTGGCGAAGTTGGATATCTCATACTGATAATAGCCGAGCCGTTCGAGCATGTCCACCGCGTAGAGGTACATGTCGGCCTGCGTGTCGCCGTCCGGGATGAAGGGCGACTCGCGCAGCTCATAGAGCGGCGTGCCCGGCTCGATCTTCAGCCCGTAGCAGGAGACGTGCTCCGGCTTCAGGGTCATGGCCTTCGTCAGCGTCTCGGCCCAGGCCTCGCGCGTCTGCGAGGGCAGCCCGTAGATGAGGTCGATGCTTACATTATAAAAGCCCGCTTTCCGCGCGTCCGCCACGGCCTGCTCCGACCGGCGGAAATCGTGCCGCCGGCCGAGGCTCTTTAAAAGCCCGTCGTCCGACGACTGCACGCCGAGCGATATCCGATTGAAGCCGGCGCGCCGGAGTTTTAAAAGATCGTGATACGACGTGCTGTCGGGATTGGCCTCCAGCGTGATCTCCGAGTCCTTCAGGAGCCTCCCCTGTTTTTTGAGCGCGTCGAGGATGGCGATGAGCCGCTTATCGCCGAAATAGCTCGGCGTGCCGCCGCCGAAGTACACCGTGTCGACGAGGTAGCCCGCGAGCTGCGGGCTCCACTCCGCGATATGCTTCTGGACGGCGTTCGTGTAGCGGTCCATGAGGCTCTCCGCCCCGGCGACCGAGTAGAAGTCGCAGTAGGCGCACTTGCTCGCGCAGAACGGTATATGTATATAGATGCCCACGCATTTTTCCATGGCTTGCCTCCTGCGCCGTTCGGTACGTTTCGAGCTTTAGCATACCCTATCGCGGCCCTAAATGCAAGGGGCGGAAGAATTTCTCTTTTATAATAGAAAAAAACTTTACAATTCAAAACCGCTGTGGTATAGTATCAAAGCCTATGTTCTCCCTCGAGCTGTGTTGCGGGATAAAGCGGCTCCGGCCGGCGCCTTTCCGCCCGCTACCCGGCCCGACGGGAATTAAAGGCAAGGCCGCATAATTCACGGCACGCATCCTGCTTGCCGAATGTTCCGTCATATCGCCCGAAAATCCTCGGCAATACAACGATAATATTCCCTGCGGTTTTCAGACGATCTGCCGAAAATTCTGACTGCGCCATCCGCGTACCGGAATCATGCGCTCTTGCCTAATCAAGAAAGGAAGTTTTGCCCAATGATCACCAAAGACCAGAAGACCTCCGTCATCGAGGCCAACCGCACCCACGAGACGGACACCGGCTCGCCCGAGGTCCAGATCGCCATCCTCACCGAGCGCATCCGCCAGCTCACCGAGCACTTGAAGCAGCACCCGCACGACGATCACAGCCGTCTCGGCATGTACAAGATGGTCGGTAAGCGCCGCAACATGCTCGATTACCTCTACCGCAAGGACGTTGAGCGCTACCGCGCCATCATCGCGAAGCTCGGCATCCGCAAATAAGACACACTTCCGACGAGACCCGCTTACGCTGGGCTCTCGTCGGATAAGGGCTTGCAGCCCGCTGCGCGCACGCCCCAGGGGGGGGGCGCACACTTGCGGGCTGAGAGGTATGTTTTCCGTGATAATAACCGCCCTGCGGTTATTATGTGCATGTCGCCTCTCCGAGGCGACGCACATAAAATTTCAGGCCATGCCGCCGGAGGCGGCATATGGCCATGTATCACGACCATCGGTCGTGATACATGCTCCCGGAAAACATAGATTGAACTTTATTTTCGCCTGCGGGCGAAAACTCTGCGAGGCTTTTTCTACAGTCTGATTGGCGGGTATTGCCTCAATACCCGCCAAATTTAACAGGTCAACCATGCGGCTCCGGCGTTCATAGCAGTTGAAGGTACGCCCGACAACCTCGGCCGCAGCTTCAAGTGCTAAGAACGCTGAACTGCCTGTGAAATGAAAAGCGAAAGGACCGGAAAGTATGATCATCAAGCATAAAGAATTCCCTAATCACAAGAAATACACCATGACGCTCGCGGGCCGCCCCCTCACGCTTGAGGTAGGCAAGCTCGCCGAGCTCGCGAACGCCGCCGTGCTCGTCTCCTACGGCGAGACGACCGTGCTCGTCACCGCCACGGCCTCCTCGAGACCGAAGGACGGCATCGATTATTTCCCGCTCTCCGTTGAATTTGAGGAGAAGCTCTACGCCGTCGGCCGCATCCCCGGCGGCTACCTCCGCCGCGAGGGACGCCCGTCCGAGCGCGCCGTGCTCGCCTCCCGCATGATCGACAGGCCGATGCGCCCGCTCTTCCCCTCCGACCTCCGCAACGACGTCGTCATCGACTGCACCATCCTCGCCGTCGATCAGGACAACACGCCCGAGATCGCCGCGATGATCGGCGCTTCCGCCGCCGTCTGCATCTCCGACATCCCCTTTAACGGCCCCATCGCCGGCGTCGGCCTCGGCTATCACGACGGCCAGTACTTCATCAACCCCACCATGGCGCAGAAGGAAGTCTCCGACATGTACTGCACCATCGCCGGCACACGAGAGAAGATCGTCATGATCGAGGCCGGCGGCAATCAGATCCCCGATGACGTCATGCTCCAGGGCATCATCGAGGCCCACAAGTCCATCAAGGAGATCATCGCCCTCATCGACCAGATGGTGGCCGAGATCGGCAAGCCCAAGTTCCAGTACGAGCACGCCGCCTTCAACGAGGAGCTCTTCTCGAAGATCGTCGACGAGTACCTCGACAAGGTCCGCTACTGCATGGACACCGACGACAAGAACGTCCGCGACGACCGCTACAACGAGGTCGTGAACGAGATGATCGCCGAGTTCGGCGAGCAGTACCCCGAGATCACCGCCCAGCTCGACGAGATCACCTATAAGATCCAGAAGAAGGTCGTCAAGGAGTGGCTGAAGCAAGGCAAGCGCGTCGACGGACGAGCCCTCAACGAAATTCGTCCGCTCGCCGCCGAGGTCGGCGTCATCCCGCGCGTCCACGGCTCGGGCCTCTTCACCCGCGGCCAGACGCAGGTGCTCTCCATCGCCACGCTCTCTACTCTCTCCTCCTGCCAGAAGCTGGACACCATCTTCCCCGAGGAATCCAAGCGCTATATGCACCACTACAACTTCCCGTCCTTCTCCGTCGGCGAGGCGAGGCCCTCCCGCTCCGTCTCCCGCCGCGAGTACGGACACGGCGCGCTGGCCGAGAAGGCGCTTGAGCCGGTCATCCCTCCCGTCGAGGAGTTCCCGTACGCCATCCGCGTCGTCTCCGAGGTGCTCTCCTCCAACGGCTCCACCTCGCAGGGCTCCATCTGCGGCTCCACGCTCGCTTTAATGGACGCCGGCGTCCCGATCACGGCGCCCGTGGCCGGTATCTCCTGCGGCCTCATCACCGAGGGCGACGAGTTCACGACCTTTATCGACATCCAGGGCGTCGAGGACTTCA
>Ga0208297_1000231_pt1 | contig 140555 bp, 109 predicted proteins | sample LMS_cellobiose_e_FD_187367 | JGI IMG/M metagenome (GOLD analysis project Ga0208297, IMG submission 187367) | Rumen-fistulated moose microbial communities from Alaska, USA - LMS_cellobiose_enrichment (SPAdes) (version 2) | ecosystem: Host-associated > Mammals > Digestive system > Stomach >...
TGGTGACCGTCACGTCGATCGGATTGATCGTCTGGTAGCCGTCCGTCACGTTGAAGGTAACGGTGCCGAAGTTCGTGTTGGTGTTCGTGAACTGGCTGGCAGCCAGGCCCATGTTCGTCGTGCCGACGTCGGTACGGGCCGCCTCGGCCGTGCCGCTGAAGGTGAAGTCAGCCGCGGTGTACAGCGGGTCGCTGATCTCCACGTCATAGCCGCTCACGCTGTGCTCGGTTCCGTCGTAATCCGCGGTGTTGTAATGACCGGTGATGGTAACTACGACTTCACCGACCGCCGTGATGGTCTGGTAACCGTCCGTCACGTTGAAGGTCACAGTACCGAAGTTCGTGTTGGTGTTCGTGAACTGATCGGCCGCGAGATTCATGTTCGTCGTGCCGACATCCTTGCGGGTCGCCTCGGCCGTGCCGCTGAACGTGAAGTCAGCCGTGGTGTACAGCGGGTTGCTGATCTCCACCTCATATCCGCTCACACTGTGCTCATCACCGTCGTAGGTAGTGGTGTTGTTGTTGCCAACGATGGTGACCGTCACATTGATCGGATTGATCGTCTGGTAGCCGTCGGTGACCTCAAAGGTCACAGTGCCGAAGTTCGTGTTGGTGTTCGCGAACTGGCTCTCGGTCAGACCCATGTTCGTCGTGCCGGCGTCCGTGCGGGCCGCCTCGGCCGTGCCGCTGAACGTGAAGTCCTTCGTCACGTCATACAGCGTGCTGCTCGCGGTCGCGGTGTAGCCGGTGACCTTGTGCTCAGCTCCGTCGTAATCCGCGGTGTTGTTCGCGCCGACGATGGTGACCGTCACGTCGATCGGATTGATCGTCTGATAGCCGTCCGTCACGTTGAAGGTAACGGTGCCGAAGTTCGTGTTGGTGTTCGCGAACTGGCTGGCAGCCAGGCCCATGTTCGTCGTGCCGGCGTCCGTGCGGGCCGCCTCGGCCGTGCCGCTGAACGTGAAGTCATTGTCCACGTCGTACAGGGCGCTGTCCGCGGTCGCGGTGTAGCCGGTGACCTTGTGCTCAGCTCCGTCGTAATCCGCGGTGTTGTTCGCGCCGACGATGGTGACCGTCACGTCGATCGGATTGATCGTCTGGTAGCCGTCCGTCACGTTGAAGGTAACGGTGCCGAAGTTCGTGTTGGTGTTCGTGAACTGGCTGGCAGCCAGGCCCATGTTCGTCGTGCCGACATCCGTACGGGTCGCCGAAGCGGTACCGTTGAAGCTGAAGTCAGCTTCCGTGTACAGGCTGGTGCTGAAGGTCGCGGTGTAGCCGCTGACCGTGTGCGACTCACCGTCGTAATCCGCGGTGTTGTTCGCGCCGACGATGGTGACCGTCACATTGATCGGATTGATCGTCTGGTAGCCGTCCGTCACGTTGAAGGTAACGGTGCCGAAGTTCGCGTTCGTGTTCGTGAACTGGCTGGCAGCCAGGCCCATGTTCGTCGTGCCGGCGTCCGTGCGGGCCGCCTCGGCCGTGCCGCTGAACGTGAAGTCATTGTCCACGTCGTACAGGGCGCTGTCCGCGGTCGCGGTGTAGCCGGTGACCTTGTGCTCAGCTCCGTCGTAATCCGCGGTGTTGTTCGCGCCGACGATGGTGACCGTCACGTCGATCGGATTGATCGTCTGGTAGCCGTCCGTCACGTTGAAGGTCACGGACGCGAAGTTCGTGTTGGTGTTCGTGAACTGGCTGGCAGCCAGGCCCATGTTCGTCGTGCCGGCGTCCGTGCGGGCCGCAGTGGCGGTGCCGCTGAAGGTGAAGTCAGCCTCGGTGTACAGCGGGTTGCTGATCTCCACGTCGTAGCCGCTCACCGTGTGATTCTGGCCGTCGTAGTCGACGGTGCTGTTGTGGCCGGTGATGGTGACCACGACTTCATCGATCGCCGTGATTGTCTGGTAGCCGTCGGTGACATCGAAAACGACATTCACGAAGTTCGCGTTGTTGTTCGTGAACTGATCGGCAGCCAGACCCATGTTCGTCGTGCCGACGTCCTTGCGGGTCGCGACCGCATTGCCCGTGAAGGCAAAGTCGCTCTCGGTGTACAGCGGGTTGCTGATCTCCACCTCGTAGCCGTTGACCGTGTGATCCTGACCGTCGTAAGAAGCGGTGTTGTTCGCGCCGACGATGGTGACCGTCACGGTGATCGGATTGATCGTCACGAAGCCGTCGGTCACGTTGAAGGTAACGGTGCCGAAGTTCGTGTTGGTGTTCGCGAACTGGTCGGCGGCCAGGTTCATGTTGCTCGTACCGGCGGCGGTGCGGGTCGCAGTGGCCGTGCCGCTGAACGTGAAGTCCTTCGTCACGTCATACAGGTCGCTGTCCGCAGTCGCGGTGTAGCCGGTGACCGTGTGCGACTCACCGTCGTAATCCAGCGTGTCGTTGTTGCCGACGATGGTGACCGTCACGTCGATCGGGGTGATCGTCAGGCTGCCGTCGGTGACCGTGAAGGTTGCCGTAACGTTCGAGTCGCCGTAGCTGAACTGCGCAGCCGTCAGGCCCATCGGATACGTACCGACGTCCGTGCCTTTGGCAACGTCGCTGGTGCCGCTGAAGAGCACCTTGCTGGCGTCGTACAGCGTGCTGTCGCAGCTCAGTTCGTAGCCGCTCACGCTCTGCTCAGCGCCGTTGTAGGGCTTGCTGTCCGTGTGGCCCGTGACAGTGATGGTGATCGTGGCCTTGGTGATCGTCAGGCTGCCGTCCGTCACGCTGAAGGTGACGTCAAAGTTGTCGTTGGTGTTTGTGAACTGGCTCTCAGCCAGGCCCATCGGATAAGATCCGACGTTCGTGCCCTTCGCAACAGCACTGCCGTCGAAGGTGAAGTCAGTCTCTTTGTACAGCGTGTCGCTGATGCTGACGGTGTAGCCCTCGACCTTCTGCTCGCTGCCGTTGTACACCTTGCTGTCCGTGCTGCCCGTGATCGTCACGGTCACTTCCAGCGGAGTGATCTCGATGGAGCCGTCTTCGACCGTCAGATCCGTATCGGGATTGAAGCCGTCGATGCCGGCGACCGTGAAGGTCGCAGCGGTCAGGCCCATCGGAGACGTGCCGACATCGGTGCGGGACACACTGCAGGCGTCGGAAGCGGGCGTTACCGTCACGCCTTCGGGCAGACCTTCGGTCCACTCAGCGTCGGGGCCCAGCCTATAATACGCAGTGTAACCGGTGACCGTCTGTGCAGCCCTGTTGTAAGGCAGGCTGTCCGTATTGCCGGTGATCTTGATCTGGATAGTCGGCTCCCAGATGGCGTAGAGGTAATCGTAGGGATTGGCCTCGTCCGCCGCGACCTGGGTGGCCTCCGCGGTCATGCCCTCATTGCTGTAGTACTTTCCGGTTTCGGCATTGTACCACAGGAAGTTGGGGGCCGTCTGACTCACAGTCGCGGGAGCCGAAGTCTCGGCGCTGTTGAGCTTATACCAGCCCTTGAAGATGTAGCCGGCGCGGGTCGGGGCGGCCGGGATATCAACAGCCTCGTTGATATGCAGGTTGCCGTCCTGTCCGTCCTGACGGATGTAGTTGGGCTCGGAGTCGCCGGCCCAGTTCCGGATCCAGTCGATATGGGTCGGGGTCTTATCCTCGACCTTGGTATAGACGGCCTTGACGACGATGTCGTAGGCATACAGCGGTTTCTCCGCCGTGCTGCCTTCTCTCTCGGTGCGCTGCGCGTCATTCACGTCGACCGTAAAGGCTTCGCCGGGGAGAACGGTCACGCCGGAATCCACGTATGCGCTGCCGTTCCACGTCTGGACTGCCCAGTGCGAGAACACATAGCCGTTCGGTGCCTTGGGCGCCGCGCCGGCCGTGGCCCGCGCCTGGTCAACGTAAAGGCCGGCCGCGGGAGGATTCGAGCCGTTCACGACCTGGGTCGGGTCGGCAGCGTCATAGCCGCTCGCGTCATAGGTGACGGTGATGCCGTTCGCATCGCCATCCAGGACGGAGCGCCACTTGCCGTAGATGACAAGCTTGTGGGTGATCCAGAAACGGTTGTTGCTCTTATCCGAGTTGCCGGACCCCGGGTTGCCCTGCTGATCGTACTCGGTCGTATCGACGTCCCAGTCATAAGGGGTCGTGACGGTCGAGTCGTTCAGCGGGAAGGCGACGCCGCTGAAGGGCATATCGGTGCAGGCCTCGTCCAGGAACCAGCCGACGAACTCATAGTCTGCGATCCGGGGCATCGGATCGGAGACCTTGCCGCCGTAATCGACACGGAAGCACAGGCTCTGGTTGCCGCCCCAGTCGATCGTGGTCCCCGCAGGCTTGTTGGGCATCAGATAGACACGGTACTGGATCTGCCGCCACTTGGCGTATACCGTGACGTTGCCGGCAGGCATCGTTGTGAAGGTATAGGGCTGCGTGCAGGCTTCATCCATGAACCAGCCCTCGAACACGTAGCCGGCGGGAGTGTGGGCGGCGTCCGGTCTGAAGTCGTTGAAGGAAGACACGTCTCCGCCGTAGGGGTTGCCGGTCTGGGTGCCGAGCTGGCCCTGGCTAGCTTCATCGATCGGGTTGCCGTCACCGTTGACGTACTTGCCGTCCATGAAGTTGATGGTGTACTCGGTGCGGGTGTAGTAGAAGCGGATGGTCCCGCCGGTGTTTACATTCGCCTGTCCGTTGACAAACGCGGGATCGGAGCCGTATTTCGTATAGCCGGTCAATTCGACAAAGTCTTCTGCTTCCGTAAAGAAGTTGTACTTTGCCGGGATCGTATTCCCGACTTTAACGAAGTTCTTGCCGTTCCAGGTCCGGTCCGCCGTCTGACCCGGGAGGGCCTCGACGTAGAACTCCATGTACTTCGTTCCGGCATTGGAGTCGCTTCGGCTGAACGTCACGTTCTCCGCCGGCATCACGTCGATGTACACGAGGACCTGACGGAAGGTGCTGCTGTTATGAGGCTCCCAGCGATATGTGGTATCGCCGTTGACACTGATCGGGAAGTTGTCGCCGATGGGCTGGCCGTACAGCGCGGTGATCGTCTTATAAACGGTACCGCTGTTCTGATATCTGCGGAAGGTCAGCGTATACTCGTTGCGGTCGTAGTACACGTTGACGACGGCGTTGCCCTCCGGCTTGATCTCCACGCCCGTGTCATAGGTGTTCAGATGGAAGCCGGTGTACTGATAATTCGTGCCGCTGATGCGGGCATAGCGGTTGTTGCCGTTGCCCTGGCTGCTGACGGTGTTGACCGTGCTGCCCACGTTGCCGGTCAGGCTGACCGCTCTCTCGAAGTCGTAGCCATTGGCCGCCAGGTTCTGTTTCCAGATGATGACGGTGTAGCCCGCCGTCGCGACCGCCGTCCACTTGGCGTAGATGATCGTGGTATCGTCGATCGTTCCGCCGAAGGTGAACTCGTTGCCCGCCGTGCATTCCTTATCGGTATACCAGCCGCCGAAGGTGTAGCCGAAGCGGGTCATCGCGAGCGCCGGCTCCAGAGTGGGATCCCCGGAGTGGATGAATCTCGCGGCGTTATACGTAGCGCCTTTGCCGTTCTCGTCGTAGACCAGCCAGTGGCCTTCCGCCGCGTTGACGGAGAAGGTCACGTCGCCGGAGATCGTGATCTGCGTGGTGTTGGTGTAGATCGCGCCGGCGGTATAGCCCTCGACGTTGGCGCCGCCTTCGGTCACGAACCAGCCCTCGAAGTTGTGCTGGTTGTCCTCGGGCGTGTAGGCCTGGTTCACCGTGTAAGCGATCTTCAGCGCATCGCCGGTCGCATCCGCGCGGTAGAACACCTGAGCCGTGCCGAGCGCCGCCTGGTGCGTATCCAGGTACGTGACCGTATAGGTCTTGAGCAGGATCGGGTAGTAGGTGACTTCCTGTCCGTCCGTCACTCCGCCGGCCAGCGTCTCCGCGACGGCCGTACGTACCTGAGCGATGGTCAGGCCGTTGTCTTTATCCGCGGCCGTATAGTTCTGGTTCGTCGTCCAGCCGTAGAAAGACGCTCCGGCGGGCAGCGTACCACAGCCCGGATCGTAAAGCACGGTGCTGAACACCGACTGATCCGTGGTATCGGCCTTCTTGACGTAGATCGGGACAGTGTTTCCGTCCGCCTGCGCGAAGTTGACCTTCAGACGGGCGTCCTCACCGGTCGCCACGACGACGTAAACGGAGAAGGAGGTGCCGACGAAGGTGGCGCCGTCCGCGTTCACGGTGGCGGGGACGGTGTCATAGCCGACCGCGCGCTTCGTGGTATCCTGGTGCAGGAGGGTGAAGCTGTTGCCTTCCAGCGTCCGGTTCAGCACGATGCGGACATTGACGCCGTTGCTGTTGGCCGGCTGCACGTTGACGACATGGCCGTCAACGACGGCGCGGAAGAAAATGTCGAAGGCAGCCGCGTCGGTGACGTTCGCGCCGGGCATCGCGCTCTGGGCGAGCTCCATCGCGTTGTTCACGTCGCGCACCATGGGCATGACGCCCTCGGGGAAGGTGCCGGCCGCCCAGCTGATGAACAGGTTGGCCGCGGCGCAGGAGGCCATAACGGTGCCGGTGGAAGCGGGCATGTAGGTGAACTTCGCCTCCGCGGTGAAGGCCTCGGTCACGACGGTCTCCGCCGTGATCTGCACGCCGTTGACAAACCAGCCGTCAAAGAAGTTGTCCTGCTTCTCGGACTTCGGTTCGGCCGGGAACAGCTCGCCGAGCGGCTCGTTGACCGGAGCCTCGACGACCGTCTCAACGCCTTCGCTGACAAAGGTCAGCTCCACGGTCTCCACGGGATCGGGATCCGGGTCGGGGTCGGGATCCGGGTCGGGATCCGGGTCGGGGTCGGGGTCGGGATCCGGGTCGGGGTCGGGATCCGGGTCGGGATCCGGGTCGGGATCGGGTTCCGGATCAGGATCGGGATCGGGTTCCGGGTCGGGATCGGGATCGGGTTCCGGATCAGGATCGGGATCGGGTTCCGGGTCGGGATCGGGTTCCGGATCAGGATCGGGATCCGGGTCCGGATCAGGATCGGGATCGGGGTCCGGATCGGGATCGGGTTCCGGGTCGGGATCGGGTTCCGGATCAGGATCGGGATCCGGGTTCGGATCGGGATCCGGGTCGAGATCCAGATCGGTCGTTTCTTCGACCGCGCCGGGGAGAGAGTCGGAGACCTCCGTCTCTCCGGGGCCGCTCAGGCTGTCCAGTCCTGCCGCCAGGGCCTGATCACAGGTGCCCAGCATCATCAGGAAGGCCATAACCAGAGCGAGAATGCTCTTTAGTCCTTTTCTCAATTTTAGTCCTCCTCTTTGCGTCTTTTCGGCGGCGGGAAAGCCGCCGCACACAGAGTCATGCAACATGTTCGCTGTGCCTGGGTCTTTGCGGAATCATCCGACTCCGCCGGGAATGTCGTTCCGACATGGAAAAACACGAAGGGCCTGCGACTCTTCGTATTCGCGGGGATTGGTCCTGTGCGTGGAGCGGGCCGTTTGCGTTAGGTTTTGCCGGGTTTTTGCCTTTGGGAAGCTTGCATATCGCAAAACGAGCTGCACGTTCGGGCCGATCCCGTCTTTCCCGTCTGAGACGCCGGGCGACTTGGCTCGTACTCTCCTCCGCCTTCCCGTCTGAGACGCCGGGCGCTTCGGAGATACCTTCCCGCTTCCCGAACGCGGAAAAACCGCGCTGGTGGGGATTTGAGCTCATTTATCTACTATTTCGCAGAGCCATATGTGCCGTTCTTTGTGACTCTTATCCAAAACACACAATAAGGCACAATAAGGCACATTAAGACCTTTATGATTATACGCTTGCTTCCCCGGAAAATCAAGAGTGTTGCGCCTGTTTTATGCTTTAAAAAACTGTACCAACACTCCTTTCCATTTTATGGCTCAAGAATACCAGACCGACCGTCAATAAACCCGTCAAAGAACAGATCGGCTTTGCGTATTTTTCATTTTTTTATCGTGGCCCCTGAAGCTTTTTCCTGTCTCAGCTTAGCACGCCGCGGCGGCCGGGTCAATGAAAGGGGCCGGTATCTGGCAGCGGCGGCAGGAACTTACAGCGCCGCGCAAAGCGGTCAAAAAGCAGCGCCCGGAGCAAAGCTCCGGGCGCTCTCATTACACTATTATAATATGTGGAGATGCAGCGTCACAGCTGATGCTTTGCCAGCACATCGGCAATGATCTCCACGGCCTCGTCGATCTGCGCCTCGGTATGCGTCGCCATCAGGCTGCAGCGCAGCAGACACTCGTTCGGCGCCGTGGCGGGCGGCAGTGAGGCGTTGACGTATACGCCGCGCTCGTACAGCTCCTTCTGGATCTGCAGGGTGCGCAGCTGCTCATAGGTGTAGATCGGGATGATCGGCGTCCTGGACAGGCGGATGCTCACGCCCTTGGCCAGCAGCTTGTCGCGCATGTACTGAGCGATGCCCTGCAGCCGGTCTACCCGCTCCGGGTGCGCGATCAGGTAGCGCAGGGAGGCCGTCGCCACCGCGATGCAGGCGGGCGGGACGGAGGCGGAGAAGATGTACGGGCGGGAATTGCAGCGCACATAATCGGCCACCTTTGCCGTGGAAGCCATGTAGCCGCCGAGGCTGGCCAGAGACTTGGAGAAGGTGCCCATGTAGATATCCACCTGGTCCTCCAGGCCGAAATGGCTGGCTGTGCCGCGGCCGCCCTTGCCGATCACGCCGAGGGCATGGGCGTCGTCCACCATGACGCGGGCGCCGTATTTCTTCGCCAGCTCCACGATCTCCGGCAGCTTTGCGATATCGCCGCCCATGGAGAAGACGCCGTCCGTGATGATCAGGGCGCCGGCGCTTTCCGGCACCTTCCTGAGCTGCGCCCCCAGGCCGTCCATATCGTTGTGGTTGTAGCGCAGCATCCTGCCGAAGCTGAGCTTGCAGCCGTCATAGATGGAGGCGTGGTTCTCCTTGTCGCAGATCATATAGTCCGAGCGCCCGACCAGCGCGCTGATGATGCCCAGATTGGACTGGAAGCCGGTCGAGAAGGTCACGACGTCCTCCTTGCCGAGGAAAGCCGCCATCTCCCGCTCGAATTGCTGATGCAGGATCAGCGTGCCATTGAGCAGGCGCGAACCGGAGCAGCCGGTGCCGTATTCGTTCAGCGCGTCGTGCGCGGCCTGCACGATCTCCGGCTCGGTGGTCAGGCCGAGGTAGTTATTGGAGCCGAGCATGATGCGGCGCTGCCCTTCCATGATGACTTCCGTATCCTGGCGGGACTGGAGCTCACGGAAATATGGGAACAGATCCTGCGCGCGCAGCTCATCAGCAGCGGTAAAATTCTGACATTTGGCAAACAAATCTGTCATGAGTTTCGCTCCTTTTCGTTTTCTTCCCACACCCATCATGCGGCATTCGACGGCATTTGTCAAGAAAAATTCAAAAATTTAATCAAATTTTTGAATTGAAAACTTTTCCAGTTGCGGTGTCACAGGCAGGCCGCTCAGCCAGCGGCGCAGCATGTCAAAGGCGACGTTGCCGGCCATGCGGCGGATAAAGCTGCGGTCGCGGCGCAGGCCCATATGCAGCTCTCTGACCCAGGTCTTGCCCTCCACGGCCATCGAGACAAAGACCGTGCCGACCTCGTGCACGCCGTCTCCGCCCGGGCCGGCCAGACCGGTCACGCCCAGGCCGACGTCCGCGCCGGTCAGCGCGCGCACCCGCTCGGCCATCTCCCCGGCGACCTCATGGCTCACCGCGCCTTTGGCCTCGATCAGCGCAGGGTCGATGCCGAGGATGCGCGCTTTGGCTTCATTCGTATAGGTCACCGCGCCGCCGAGGAAGAACGCGCTCGCGCCGGGGATATCGGTAAAGCGCTTGGCGATCTCGCCGCCGGTGCAGCTCTCCGCCGCGGCGAAGGTGTGCGCTTTCTCCTGCAGGAGTCGGAAGACCGCCTCCTCCACGCTCTCCACGTCCACGCCGTAGACGAGGTCGCCCAGCCTCTCGCGCACATGCGCGATCAGCGGCTCGAGCATCGCCTCGCCCTCCGCCTCGCTGTGCGCCTTTGCCGTCACCTGCACGAGGCAGTCCGCCTCCTTGGCATAGGGGGCCATGCTGGGGTTCGTCATGCGGTCCATTTCCTCGCGGAAGATCTCGTCGACCTCGCTCTCGCCCATGCCGAAGATGTGGACGGCATGGGAAACGATCTGCTCGTCCGAGAGCCTGCGCAGATAAGGGATCGCGCTCTCGCGGAACATGGCGCGGCATTCCTTCGGCGGGCCGGGCAGCATGACGACGATCTTTCCCTCGGCCTCAAAGGCGCAGCCGGGCGCGGTGCCGCAGCTGTTGGAAAAGACCGTGCAGCCCTCCGGCAGATCGGCCTGGGCAAAATTGCTCTCGGCAAAATGCCGCGTGGTCGTCCGGCTGAAATGGTAGAGCTTCTCGTACTCTTTCTCGTTCCGGACGAGCTTCAGCCCGAAGCTCTCGGCCAGGATCTTTTTGGTCAGGTCGTCGCAGGTCGGGCCGAGGCCGCCGGTCGTGATGATCACGTCCGCGCGTCTTTTGGCGATCTCCACGCAGTCGCGAAGGCGTTGGGGGTTGTCCCCCACCACGGTGTGGTAGCGCACGTTGACGCCGATACGCGAGAGCATTTCGGACACGTCGCGCGCATCGGTGTTCGTCACGTGGCCGAGCAGCAGCTCCGTGCCGACGGACAGGATCTCGGTATCATAGCTTTTCTTCATGGTCGACCCTCACTCTCTCAATGCCGCTCAGGGCTTCCTCCACCAGCGTCTCCACATCCAGCGCCTGCTCCACCGCCGCGACTTCGTCGAGATTCGGGCGGGTGCGCGGATGGCGCGGCGTAAAGACCGTACAGCAATCCTCGTAGGGCAGGATGGAGGTCTCAAAGGTCCCGATCTTCCGGGCCAGCGTTACGATCTCCTCTTTGTCCATGCCCACCAGCGGCTGCAGCGTCGGCAGGCGGATCACCGACTGGGAGGACGCCATGGCCTCCATGGTCTGGCTGGCCACCTGGCCGAGGTTCTCCCCGGTGACGATGCCCCTGGCGCCGTTTGCCTCGGCGATGCGCTCGGCGATGCGCATCATGAAGCGGCGCATGATGAGCGTGAAATACTCCTCCGGGCACTTGTCGCGGATCTCCTCCTGGATATGGGTAAAGGGCACGATCTCCAGCGTCATGCGGCCGCACCAGACCGTCAGCAGGCGGGCAAGCTCGATGACCTTCTCCTTGGCCGCCTCCGAGGTGTAGGGGAAGGAGAAAAAGTGCACCGGGATCAGCCGCACGCCGCGCTTGGCGATCATGTAGCTGGACACGGGGCTGTCGATGCCGCCGGAGAGCAGCGTTACGGCCACGCCGTTGGAGCCGACGGGCATGCCGCCCGCGCCGGCCACCGGCGCCGCGTGGACGTAGGCCGCAAGGTCGCGCACTTCCAGGTACACGGTCAGATCGGGCTCATGCACGTCTACGGGCGTGTCGGGATAGGCCTCCTGCAGCGCGCCGCCCACGTACTGGCTGAGCTGGATCGACGTCATGGGAAAGCTCTTGTCGCTGCGCTTCGATTCGACCTTGAAGCTTTTGGCGCGCAGCATGTCTCCGCGCAGGTATTCGATCGCCTTTCCGGCGATCGCGTCCGGGTCCTTCGGGCAGGCCGCGGCGCGCGTCAACTTGATGATGCCGAAGACCTGCTTCATGGCCTCGAAGGCCGCGTCGACGTCCGCGTCGTCCTCTTCGGGCTCCACGTAGACGGTCGACTGCATGCAGCTGACCTTGAATTTGCCGATCGGCGCAAGCCGGCGGCGCATGTTGCCCATGAGCTTGAGCTCGAAGCTCTTGCGGTTGAGCCCCTTGAGCACGATCTCGCCCAGCTTGCAGAGAATGATGTCGTTCATTTCGATCCTTTCCATATAGGCTTCTCCCTCTGGGAGAAGCTGTCGGCGCAGCCGACTGATGAGGGTCTTGCTTGAGAGAGCTGTCACGGAGGGTGGACAGCCGTCGGCGCAGCCGACTGATGAGGGTGTGGCATGAGAAGGCTGTCATCCCTCTCTGAAATCGTAGGTCCGGTACTGGATCGCCTCGGCCACGTGCTCGGGTTCGATGCTCTCGCTGCCCGCGAGATCGGCGATCGTGCGCGCCACGCGCAGGATGCGGTCGTAGCTGCGCCCCGAGAGGCCCATCGCATCAAAAGCCTGGCGCATCAGCTCCTCGCCTTCCGGAGAGAGGGCGCAGAAGCGGCGCAGCTCTTTGCTGCCGAGCCGCGCGTTGCACAGTTCTCCGCCGCAGCGCTCGCGCTGGATCCGGCGCGCCGCGTCCACGCGCTTTTTGATCTCGCGCGAAGGCTCGGCAGGATTGCGGCGCTTGAGCTCCTCGTACTCCAGAGCCGGGACCTCGACGATCAAGTCGATGCGGTCGAGCAGCGGCCCGGAGATGCGGCTGTGGTAGCGGCGGATCTCCGCCTCCGTACAGCGGCAGCGCCCCGAAGGGTGCCCGTACCAGCCGCACTTGCAGGGGTTCATGGCGCAGACCAGCATGAAGCGGCTCGGGAAGGTCACCGTGCCCGCCACGCGGGAGACGGTCACTTCCCCGTCCTCCAGCGGCTGTCGCAGGACTTCCAGCGCCGCGGGGTTGAATTCCGGCAGCTCATCGAGAAACAGCACGCCGTTGTGCGCCAGGCTGATCTCGCCGGGGCGCGGCATGCTGCCGCCGCCGGAGAGCGCCGTGGACGACACGGTATGGTGCGGCGAACGGAAGGGCCGCACCGAGACAATGGGGCGGTTTCGGCTCGTGAGGCCGGCGACGGAGTAGATCTCCGTGGAGCGGAGCATCTCCTCCCGGCTCATGTCCGGCAGGATGCCGGGCAGGCGCTTGGCCATCATGCTCTTTCCGGCGCCCGGCGGGCCGACGATCAGGATGTTGTGCCCGCCTGCGGCGGCGATCTCCAGCGCGCGCTTGACGTTCTCCTGCCCCTTGACGTCCGCGAAGTCGGGCGGGCCCTCCGGAGACAGCTCCGGCCCCGGGGTCACGGCGGGCGCAAGGCGTTCCTCGCCGCGCAGATGGCGCAGCAGCTCAGCCACCGTCGCCACCGGGTAGACGCTCAGGCCCTCGGCGAAGGCGGCCTCCGGCGCGTTGTCCGCCGGGACGAAGAGACTGCGGATCCCCTCCCGCTCGGCGGCGACGGCCATGGGCAGCGCGCCCGCGATGGGCCGCAGCTCCCCCGTCAGGGACAGCTCGCCCAGGAAGGCGCAGTCCGCCCCCGGCTGCTCGATGTCACCGGCTGCGGCCAGGATCCCGATCAGGATCGGCAGGTCGTAGACCGTTCCGGCCTTTTTCCTGTCCGCCGGGGCGAGGTTCACGGTCATGCGGCTGACCGGGAATTTGAAGCCGTTGTTTTTGATCGCGGCGCGGACGCGCTCGCGCGCCTCCTTGACCGCCGCGTCCGGCAGGCCGACGACGTCGAAGGCGGGCAGGCCGTTGGAGATAAAGACCTCCACCGTCACCGGATAGCCGCCGACGCCGCTGACGCCGAGACTGTTCACTTTGGAGAACACAGGCTTCACCGCCTTTTAAAACGGGCGGCTGAAAGCCGCCCTTTGTTATGGTTTATTCCTCTTCCTTCGCCGTGATCGCGATATGCAGCTCGTCAAGCTGCTTCTGCGTGACCTCCGACGGGGCGTCCATCATGACGTCCTGCGCCTTCTGGTTCATCGGGAAGGTGATGACCTCGCGGATCGACTCCTCGCCCGTCAGCAGCATGATGATGCGGTCGACGCCGGGGGCCGCGCCCGCATGCGGGGGCGCGCCGTAGCAGAAGGCATTGTACATGGCGGGGAATTTCTTTTTGACGTCCTCCTCGCCGAGGCGTACCAGCTCGAAAGCCTTGACCATGATCTCGGGATCGTGGTTGCGCACGGCGCCCGAGGCGCTCTCGTAGCCATTGCAGACGAGATCGTACTGTTTGGCCATGATCTCCAGCGGGTCAAGCTCGCCGCGCTCCGCCTTCAGAAGCGTCTCCAGTCCGCCGGTGGGCATGGAGAAGGGATTGTGGCAGAATTCGAGCTCGCCGCTCTCCTCCCCGATCTCGTACATCGGGAAATCCACGATCCAGCAGAGCTGGTACTGCTCCCTGTCCATATGCTCCGGACAGATCTGGCCGAGCTTGGTGCGCAGCACGCCGGCGGTCTTCTGTGCGACGGCGAGCCTGCCTGCGGCCAGGCCGACGAAGCAGCCGGGCCGCAGGCCGAGAGCCTCGATCAGCTGCTCCTTCACGGGCTGCACGAATTTGGCGATGCCGCCCACGATCTCGCCGCTGTCGTCCAGCCGGAACCAGTAGCTCTTCTGGGCAGTCTGCACCTCCACGTCGGCGCAGAGCTTGTCGATCTGCTTGCGCGCGGCGCTGAAGCCGCTGACGGCCACGGCCTTGACGGTGTTCCCCTCGAAGGGGCCGAAGCCGAGGCCCTGCATCAGCTCCGTCACGTCCCGGATCTCCAGGTCGATGCGCAGATCCGGCTTGTCGGTGCCGTAGCGCTCCATAGCCTCCCGATAGGGGATGCGGCGGAAGGGCGCCGGCGTGACGCGCTCGCCATAGAGGCCGTATTTTTCAAACACGGGCACGAGCACGTCCTCCAGCACGCCCAGCACGTCGTCCTGGTCGGCGAAGGCCATCTCCATATCCAGCTGATAGAACTCGCCCGGCGTCCGGTCGCCGCGGGCGTCCTCGTCGCGGAAGCAGGGGGCGATCTGGAAATAGCGGTCAAAGCCGGAGGTCATGAGCAGCTGCTTGAACTGCTGCGGGGCCTGCGGCAGCGCATAGAACTTGCCGGGGTGCTTGCGCGCCGGCACCAGATAGTCCCGCGCGCCTTCGGGAGAGGATGCGGTCAGGATCGGCGTGGTGACCTCCAGGAAGCCCCGCTCGGTCATCAGACGGCGCAGCTCGGCCACGACCTGGCAGCGCAGGATGATGTTCTTTTTCACCGCGGGGTTGCGCAGGTCGAGGAAGCGGTATTTCAGCCTGGCGGACTCGTCCGCGTCCCGGCTGCGGTTGATCTCAAAGGGCAGCTCGTTATAGCGGCAGCGGCCGAGCACCTCGATCTTTTCGGGAACGACCTCGATATCGCCGGTCGGGAGCTTGGGGTTCTTGCTGGCGCGCTCGCGCACCGTCCCCTCGACGGAGATGGTGGACTCCTTGTTGATGCCCTTGACGACGGACATCATTTCCTCGGTTTCCACGACGACCTGGGTGGTTCCGTAGAAATCGCGCACGACCACGAAGGCGAAGTTGCTGCCGACCTCGCGGACGTTTTCCATCCAGCCGACGATCTTGACTTGCTGCCCGGCGTCGGCCAGGCGGAGCTCCCCGCAGGTATGGGTACGGGATTGGACCATAACATTTTCCTCTTTTCTGTTTCAGCGATCCGGGAGCGCTTCCCGGTTACTTTTCCTGGATGACCGCACGGCTGCTGCGTTCCGCCATCTCGGCGCGGATCGCATCGGCCGCGGCGGCGCCCGTGAGCTTGACCTGCTCGCCGCTGCGCATGTTCTTGAGCGAGACGACGCCCTCGGCGATCTCGTCCTCGCCGACGAGGACCACGAAGGGGACCCCCAGCTTGTCGGCATAGCTCATGCGGGCCTTGAATTTTTTCTTTTCGGTGTACAGCTGCGTACGCACGCCGCCTGCGCGCAGAGCCGCGGCGGCGCCGACGGCATGGCTCAGATCCTCCGTCATGGGGATGACCAGCGCGTCGCAGGGTGCCGTGACGAGTTCGTCCGACAGCATCCCCTGCTCGCCCAGCACGTAAAACAGCCGCGTCAGCCCGATGGAAATGCCGACGCCGGGCAGCTGCCGGTCGGTGTAGTACTCGGCCAGATTGTCATAGCGGCCGCCGGAGCAGATGGAGCCGATCTCCGGGTGCTCGGTCATCGTCGTCTCGTATACGGTGCCGGTGTAATAATCCAGGCCGCGGGCGATGGTCAGGTCGATGGCGAAGTTCTCCTCCGGGACGCCGAAATCCTGCAGATAGCGCGTCACGGTGATCAGCTCGTCCAGGCCCCGGTCAAAGACAGCGTCCATGCCGCGGTACTGTTCCAGCCGCTCGATGACCTCCGCGTTCGTGCCGCAGATGGCCATGAAGTCCAGCACGTTCTCGCTCTTGGTCGGCAGCATCTTCACCTCGTCGATCAGCAGCTCCTTGACCTTGTGCGGCCCGATCTTGTCGAGCTTGTCCACGACGCGCATGATCTCGCCGGCCTTTTCGGACATGCCGTTCATGGCGTAGAAGCCGTTGAGGAGCTTGCGGTTGTTGACGCGGATCTTAAACCTTTTCAGGCCCAGCCGGGTGAAGGTATCATAGATGATGGCGGGGATCTCCGCCTCGTTGAGCACGTCCAGCTTGCCGTCCCCGACGATGTCGATATCCGCCTGGTAGAATTCCCGGAAGCGGCCGCGCTGGGCGCGCTCGCCGCGGTAGACCTTGCCGATCTGGTAGCGGCGGAAGGGAAAGCAGAGCTCGGCGTAGTGCGCGGCCACGTATTTGGCCAGCGGCACCGTCAGATCGAAGCGCAGGGCCAGGTCGTTGTCTCCCTTCCGGAAACGGTAGATCTGCTTTTCCGTCTCGCCGCCGCCCTTGGCCAGCAGTACCTCGGCCGCTTCGATCGCGGGCGTGTCCAGCGGGGTAAAGCCGTAGGAGGCGTAGCTCTCGCGCAGAGCGCTCATCATGCGCTCCAGTTTCATCTGCTCGGCCGGCAGAAGCTCCATAAAACCCGACAGCGTGCGGGGCGTGATCTTGCTCATGGATGGGATTTCCTTTCCGTTCATATAACATGGCGCGGCCTGTACAACCGCGCCATCGTTCGTTTTGTCCTCTGTCTCAGCGCTTGGACTTGGGGTTGACGATATTGCGCCAGTCCAGATCGCCGCGGCGCAGTCCCTGAACCAGGACCTCCGCCGTTGCGGCGTTGGTGGCGAAGGGGATCTGATACTGGTCGCAGAGGCGCTCGATCTTGGTGATATCCTCAAAGCCCTTGGGGTTCGAGGGATCACAGAAAAACAGCACCAGATCGATCTCATTGAAGGAGATCCGCGCCCCGATTTGCTGCGACCCTCCCTGCTCGGCATGGAGATACAGCGTGATCGGCAGGCCGGTCGCCTCCGATACCATCTTGCCCGTCACATGGGTGGCGCAGAGGGAATGCTCCGCCAGGATCCCGCAATAGGCGATGCAGAACTGGACCATCAGCTCCTTTTTCCTGTCGTGAGCCATCAATGCAATATTCACTCGTACCGCTTCTTTCTCTCAGAAAAATCCTAATCTACCGGAATATTATATCTATTCCGTCCGAAAACTTCAACAGAAACTTGCGTTTCCTTCAAGAACTTGTAGGTTCAGGCCCTCATCGCAGAAGCGCCATTTCCGGCTCGGAGGTGTCGGTGTAGCTGCGGATGTTGAAGTAGGCGTCGATGATCTGCCGCGCCATGAACGCGCAGTTGGCGCCCGCCTGTCCGCGCTCGACGACGATGGCGACCGCCACCTCCGGGTCGTAGAAGGGCGCATAGCAGATAAAAATGGCGTCGTTGATGATGTTTTCACCCTTCTGCGCCGTACCGGTCTTGGCCGCGACCATACGGGACCGGGGCAGGTCGATGAAATACTTGGAGACATTGTCGTTGAGCGGGCTGTTGGCCACCAGGCGCATCCCTTCCTGGACCGCCTCCCAGTTGTACGGCGCGGTATCCACATGGCTGAGCACAGTCGGGACGCGGCTGTACAGGCTGTCGGTATAGTCGTAGCTGCGCACCTCCAGCAGGATGGAGGCCGTGTGGCGGTCGCCGGAGTTGGCCACCGTGGCGCAGTACTCCGCCAGCTGCAGCGGCGTGAAGATGTTGTCCGACTGTCCGATGGCCGACTGCAGCGTGTCGCCGATTCGCCACTCGGTGCCGGCGTAGTCAACGTGGTTCTGGCGGTTGGCCATGTTGCCCGTCGATTCGGTCAGCTCGATGCCCGTGCTGACGCCCAGTCCGAAGGCGTGCGCATACTCGCCCAGATGGTCGACGCCCAGATCGTTGGCGACCGTATAGAAGAAGTAGTTGCAGGAGTTGAGCAGGGCTTCGGAGACGTTCAGCTCCCCGTGCGTCAGGTGTTCCGGCAGCATGGCCGTCCAGATCCAGCACTCCGGAGCGTAGCCGTCCGCCGCATAGCGGGTGAACACGCCCTCGCATTTGACCCGCTGCTCGGTGTCGATGATATGGTAGCTCAGCGCGGCGATGGCCGTGCAGGGTTTGAACGCCGAGCCCGGCGCGTAGGCGCCCATCAGCGCGCGGTTGAACAGCGGCGCGTTCGGTGTGGCCAGCAATTCGGCATAATTCTCGATGACGTTGGACACGTCGTAGGTCGGCCAGCTGACGATGGCCAGCGGTTCGCCGGTCTTGACGCTGACGACCACGGCCGAGGCGCCGGAGATCTCCCAGTAGCCGTCCTCATAGGTCCACTCGCCGCGGGCCTCCTCTTCCTGCTTGCGGATGTTGCGCTCGCGCATCAGGATCGTGATGCCGCTGTCCAGGATACGCTCGACCTGCTCCTGCAGATTGATGTCGATGGTCAGATAGACGTTGTTGCCGGGGATCGGCTCGCGGGTGTACACCGTACTCAGGATCGTGCCGGCGGCGTTTCGGGTCTCGATCACCTTGCCGTCCCGGCCGTGGAGATACTCCTCAAAGGCATATTCCACCCCGTCCTTGCCGACCATGGCGTCGGTGGAGTAGTCCAGCAGCGAATACCGCTCGTACTCCTCCTGCGTCATCAGGCCGACATAGCCCAGCAGATGCGCCGCATACTCGGTCCCGTAATCGCGCACGTAGGCGCGGGAGACCTGGATGCCCGCCAGCTTGTTCTCCATGATGGCGGTCGTCAGCTTCATGCTGGCGTCCTGGACGAACACGTAGTCGGCGGTGTTGATGGCATAGCGGACGTTGATCGAATAGCGCAGCCCCGCGATGGTGCGCATCTCCTCGGCCGTATAGCTGTTGTCGATGTCATAGCGGGTGCGCATGTAGCTCAAAAGCTCCACCGCCGTCGGAGAATCGGAGGGCAGACCGTCGCGGTGACGTACGAAATAGGCCTCCAGCATCGTGCGCTGGATATCCGTCATGTTCTCCAGATACTCAAAGGGCGGGCTCGTCGTGATGGGCAGGTCGTCCGTATATTCGTCGCCGTATTCCCGCACCAGGCCGACCAGCTCCAGGATCGTGGCGTTCGGATCGGCGCTGGCGAACAGCTTGTTGGTGTCGATCGTCAGGTTATAGCATTCCTTGTTGCTGACAAGCACGCGGCCGTACCGGTCGAGGACGGCGCCGCGCGCCGCCGTGACCGTGCGCTCGGTATGGGAGATGGCCGTCGAGCGAGCGTAGTACTCATCGCCCTCCACGATCTGGCGCTGATATAGGAAATAAAGATACACAGCCAGCAGCAGTGCCATCAGGACAGCGAGCACCACGATGCGGCTCCTCTTCAGCGGATGATTCATACGAGATCCTTTCTCCGTTTGACGGAGTGTTTCATTCGATCCAGCGGGCGGGCGGCAGATAGGCCAGCGCCGCCGGCGGGAGCGACCAGAGCGTCTGCAGCAGCGTCGTCCGCAGCAGCACGCCCGTCCAGCCGTCCGCGGCCATCACGCGCAGCGCCTGTACGAAGCCCGTGATCAGCAGGCCGGCGGCGGCGGCCACCATAAACGCGAAAAAGCGCCGGTTGATGAAAAAGCGGGAGACGAAGCCCGTGGCAAACGCAAGCAGCGGGAACAGCAGCGTAAAGGCCACCGTGCTCTCCACAAAGGCCATGTCCGTAAAGATCCCCATGAACAGGCCGAACACGGCGCCCCAGGTCCCGCCCTCGAACATCCCGACGGCGACGACCGCAGCCGGAAGCACGAAGGGGCAGACGCCCGCGGGCCGGATCTGCGTGAGCACCATGGTCTGGAACACCAGCATCAAAAACAGATACAGGGCGTAGCGCAGGACCCGCCGCATATTGATTTTGGATACGATCTCTTTCAGCATTACTCTACCACTTCAAAGCTCTTGATCACGAAGACCTGCACCAGCGTCTCGAACACGCATTCCGGCTCCACGATGCCGAACATGACCTGCCCGCCGGCCTCCGTCTGCACGGCCGTCAGCCGGCCGATGACCAGGCCCTGCGGGAAGGCGCCGCCCTCGCCGGAGGTGAGCACCTCGTCGCCGACGTAGATCTGCGCGCCGTCGGCCAGATAGGTCAGCTTGGCCTGATGATCGCGCATCAGGGCATACTCGCCCAGCACGATCCCGGAAGTCCCGGTGCTGCCCACGAAGGCGCCCAGGCTCATGTCCACGTCGATGATCGTGCTGACCGTGGCCCAGTTTTCCCCCAGCTCCGTGATCTGGCCGACCACGGCGCCGTACTCGGTGATGACCGGGTCACCCAGCTCGATGCCCGAGCTGGAGCCCTTGCTGATCGTAAACGAATGGGACCAGTTGGAGCTGGACCACAGCACCACCTTGGCCGATTCGAAGACATAGTCTGTGTGGCGCTGGCGCAGCTCGAGCAGCGCACGCAGCCGCGTATTCTCCTCCGTAGCCTCAATGCCGTCGCGCGCCGACTGCTGCGCCTCGGCCAGTTGGGTCCGCAGGGACTCGTTCTCCGCCATCAGGGAGTCGTAACGATACAGGTAGCCGTAGATGCTGTCAAACCAGTTGACCGCCGAGCTGACCACCTTCTGCACCGGAGAGAGCACGACGCCGGTCGCGTTGTGGGCCAGGCTGATGCGTCCCCCGCGCGCAGCCGTGCCAAGCACGATCAGCAGCGCGACGGCGATCACAAGAATGGCCATGCGTATCCCGTTTTTCTTCAGGTACTCTTTCACAGAAGCTCCACTCCCTGTTCCTTGAGCATTTGTCCGAGTCTGCACAGCGGCAGCCCCATCACGTTAAAAAAGTCGCCCTCGATGCCGCTGACAAACAGCGATGCAAGGCCCTGCGCCCCATAGGCGCCGGCCTTGTCCATCGGCTCTCCCGAGTCCAGATAGGCTTCGATCTCCCGCTCGTCCAGGTGCCGGAAATGCACGCGGCTCCTCTCGGTCCCGCAGAGCTCCCGGCCGCCGCGGATCACCGTGACCCCGGTGTAGACCTCATGCGTCCGTCCGGACAGGCTGCGCAGCATCTCCCGCGCCTCGGCGCGGGAATGCGGTTTTCCGAGGACCCGTCCGTCGAGCCACACGATGGTGTCCGCGCCGATGATCACATCCTCTTTTCCGCTTTCGGCGGCCACCTCTCTGGCCTTGGCCGCGGAGAGGGCGCGGACCAGCTCCTCCGGTCCCAGGCCTGTCGGCGCGCGCTCTTCGCCCTTCGCCGGACGGACGATCAGATCCGGTACGCGGAGCATCTCCATCAAATCCCTGCGTCTGGGCGACGCGGAGGCCAAAACAACAGACAACGATAAAACCCTCTTTACAATCCCGGAGCCCGAACTCCGGATCGGTCAATCCACGCCCCGATAATACAGCCCGCGGGTAAGGATGTTGGGCCGGTAGTCCGACAGGCCCATGTAGCCCTTCGCCACCTCGACGCATTCTCTTGCGCTCTCGGTGGTGAACAGCATCCTCTGGCCCCAGAGGCCCGCCGAAAACAGGTCTTCTTTTTTATCGGCCAGATAGAGCTTATGTGCGTTATAGATCACATTGCGGCAGCCGAACTCCTTGACCACCGGGAACACCGACCCCATCCGGTCGGACATCTGGGCCGGGTTCTGGCAGTTGCAGCGCCCGGAGCTCTGCCGGATGATGCACTGGTCGGAGACCATCACGGGCAGTCGCCCATAGACGATCATCTCGACGTCCAGAGGCTTGGCCATGGCCCGGATCTGGGACAGGCGCAGCTCAAAGGAGGCGGTCGCCGACAGGAAACCGGCGTCCTGCAGGACCTCCAGGCTGTAGGAATTGAAGATGTTCAGGCCGAAATCGCCCCGGATCTTCATCCCGGCGCGGCGCGCCAGCGCCACATGGCCGAGATTGCCCACCAGGGCCTCGTTGACGCCGAAATCGAACAGCTTGCCGAGCGCCGTGTAGATGATGGGCACCTGGTCGTCCGTCACGACCCGTGGCAGCACGGCCACCAGCTTCGCCCCGTTTTCCACAAAGGGCCGGAAAGGCGTGAAGTCCTCCGCCATCAGCAGCACGGGCGCATAGAGGAAGTCGGGCTTGAGATCGGCCAGCTCCTGCGAGAGCTGATCGGCCGTACGGATCTGGAAGATCCGTACCGAATCGGCGATGGCCGGCACGTGGACCGGCATGGACGGCAGCCGGAAAGAGCGGCGATGGGGCGGGACCGCCCGCGCCTCGGACAGCTTGGAGATCAGCTTGCGTCTCAGATCGTTGATCGACGCGGCCGGCAGGAACAGACCGGGATCGGTCTTGGCGCGGTTCTCCACGCAGTAGAAGGGCGTTCCGCCGGTCTTGAGCATCTGTTCGGTCAGGTAGCCCTCGGTCAGGCCCTGTCGCTTCGCTTTCTCAGGTACGGGTCCGTAAGCGGCGGCCTTGTTGCCGTCGTCGTCGAAAGCGATGGCCTTGACGTGCTCGCCCTCCCTGCACACGATATAGAAATGGACCGGGACACGGCGCCGCTCCCCGTCGGCATAGGCCTTGCGGGCCGCCGCGAAGATCTTGTCCGCCGGCTCCTCCTGTTCGGTGCGCACACCGAACATGTCCTCTTTATCTCCGTTGAAATAGCCCTGCGTGAAGCCCTGGCGGGAGAAGACCTGCGTGAGCGTGTCCATCTCCTCCGGGGTGGGCTTGCGGTGCTCGTGCAGCGCCTTGGCGTAGATGTCCGTGACGATGCCCGTGTATTCCGGGCGCTTCATGCGCCCTTCGATCTTCAGGCTGGCCACGCCCGCATCCTCAAGCTCCTGCAGGCGGTCGGCCAGGCAGTTGTCCTTGAGGGAGAGCGGGTAATCATCCATCCGCCCGCCGAGAGAATACTGCATCCGGCAGGGCTGGGCGCACATGCCGCGATTGCCGCTCCGGCGGCCGATCAGGCTGGACATGTAGCACTGGCCCGAATGGCAGAAGCACAGCGCGCCGTGGACGAAGACCTCCGTCTCGATCGACGCGTTTTTCGTAATGAAGCGGATCTGCTCCAGACTCAGCTCACGCGCCAGGACGACCCGCGTCAGGCCGAGCTCCGCCGCGGCCTCCACGCCGGTCAGGCTGTGCAGGCTCATCTGGGTGCTGGCGTGCAGCGGGATATCGGGCAGGGAGCGGCGCAGTACGTTGACCAGGCCAAGATCCTGTACGATCAGCCCGTCCGCGCCGAGGTCCGAGGCCAGATGCGCCCGCGCCAGGGCGGTCTCCATCTCGCGGTCGTTCACCAGGGTGTTGAGCGTGACGTAGACCTTGCAGCCGCGGATGCGGCAGTAGCGCACCGCTTTTTCGAATTCCTCGTCCGTAAAATTTTTGGCCCCGCGCCGGGCGTTGAAATCGTCCAGGCCGAGGTAAACGGCATCCGCGCCGTTCTGCACGGCGGCGATCACGGCCTCCGGCGACCCGGCGGGAGAGAGCAGTTCTATCATTCTCCGTACTCCTTGCATAAGGCATAGGTGTTCAGACTAATTCAAGGTATTATACCACAGTCCCCCCTATTGCGACAAGATAAAAATGATGTTATAATATGGGCGCGCAGAAAATTAACAATTCCGCAGATCCGGGAGAACGACCCCATGGCTGATACCAAACACGACGCCTTCTCTCTCACCGCGGCGGACAGGCTGCTGGCCGCCCACGACGGAGACGTGGCGCTGCTCTACATCTATATCAGGCGCTACGGCGCCTATAACGCCGAGGAAGCGGCAAAGGCCCTGTGCCGCACGCTGCGCGACGTGCAGGCGGCGGAGGAAAAGCTGCGGCGCATGGGCCTCTGGCCCGGCGACGAGCCGCGGCCGGCGCCCGCCGCGCAGGCCGCGCCGTCGGAAGAGCTCAACAGCACTTCCTATACGGCGGCGGACCTGGTCAAGCGCGCAAAGGAAGATCCGCAGTATGCATCCGTCCTCTCCGAGGCGCAGCACGTCTTCGGGCGTACGCTCACGACGCCGGAAATGCAGCTGCTGCTTGCAATCCACGATCAGATCGGCCTGCCGGCCGAGGTCGTCATGATGCTGGTCAATTTCTGTGTGGAGCTCAGCCCGAGCCGGCTGCCTACGACGCGCCAGCTTGAAAAGGAGGCCCGGGTATGGGCGGATCACGAGGTCTTCACCCTGGAGCAGGCCGAGGAATACATCCGCCGCTATAAGCAGCGGCGCGAGGCGCTCGGCCGCATCCGGACGGCCCTCGGCATCCACGACCGCCCCCTCTCCCCCAGCGAAAAGAAATGCGCCAACGCATGGCTGGACATGGGCTTCGGGGAAGAGGCCATCGTGCTGGCCTACGACCGTACCGTGACCCAGACCGGAGCCTACAAGCTCCGTTATATGGACAAGATCCTGCAGTCCTGGCATGCGAAGAACCTGCACGCCCCGCAGGAGATCGAGTCCGGCGATCTGCGCCGGACGGGGCCGGGCGCCGCGGCATCCGGCAAGGCTGCGGATACGCAAAAGCTGATCGATATTTTCAACAAGATCTGAGGTGAACGAGCATGCCGTACGACGGCAAGATCCTGGCGCGGGCGCGGGCCGCGCTCGAGCAGCAGAAGGCCGACAATCAGGCTCTGCAGCAGCGGCGCACCGAGCTTGTCTATACGCGCGTGCCGGAGATCCGGCAGATCGACACGCAGCTGCGCCGCCAGATGACGGAGCTTGTCCGTCTGACCTTTTCCCGCGACCCGGACCTGCCCGAAAAGCTCAAGGCGCTGGAGGAGGCCAATCTGGATCTGCAGATGCGCCGCGCCGAGCTGCTGGTCGAAAAGGGCTACCCCATCAGCTACCTTGACGAGATCTTCAGCTGCCCGCTCTGCCAGGATCGCGGGCAGGCGGACGGGCAGATCTGCCAATGCCTGAAAAAGCTCTATAACCGCGAGCTGACGAAAGAGCTCGGCACCCTGCTCCGCACCGGAGACGAGTGCTTCGAGCGCTTTGATCTGACGCTCTACGACGCGCAGCCGCAGGCGGGCGCGGAGCTCTCCGCACGCGCGCACATGGAGAAGATCTATCAAAGCTGCCGCAAGTTTGCCGACAATTTCCCCAAGGTATCGTCCAACCTCCTGTTCCAGGGCGGGACCGGGCTCGGCAAGACCTACCTCTCCGCCTGCATCGCCCGCGTGGTGGCCGACCGCGGCTATTCCGTCTGTTACGACAGCTGCGCCGCGGCGCTGGAGGCTTTCGAGCAGCAGAAATTTGCCCGCGACCCGGGTGATGCGGAAGCCGCGGAAGCCCGTGTGCGGCGGATGCTGGACTGTGATCTCATGATCCTGGACGATCTCGGCACCGAGATGCTGACCTCCATGACCAGCAGCGCGCTCTACACGCTGCTCAACACCCGGCTCACGCACCAGAAGCGCCTCATCATCAGCACCAATCTCAGCGACGAGGAGCTGGCGCGCCGCTACAGCCCGCAGATCGTCTCCCGCCTGCTCGGCGAATTCCTGCATCTGCCCTTCGTGGGCCGCGATATCCGGCTCCTGGGGCGCTGAACGCGCGGCATTTGAAAAAAGCTTGTCTTTCCCGTGAACATTTTGTATAATGAGCAAAGCGTTCCCTATTTCGATCGAAACAGTTTTCCGGAGGGATCCCCATGAAGCAGTATAAACGTCGTCTCGGCGACCGGAAGGACGGCCGTCTTCTCCGCAGTCTCCCGGGCTTTGCCAAATTCATCCCCTACATCATGCCCACCCGCAACGACCGCCTCATCCATTACGAGGAGTCTTTTGAGGTCAGCACGGTCGACCGCCGCCTCCGCAAGCTGCGCGTGGACGGGTACAAGGGCATCGGTCTCCTGCATTTCCTGATCGCCACCCATATCCGCTGCGTCTCGATGCTGCCCGGCGCGAACCGCTTCATCGTCGGCCGCCGGATCTACGCCCACCACGGGATCGAGATCGTCATGACGGTCAAGCGCAGCCTCTCCACCGACGCGACCGAGACCACCATCAAGGTAAAGTTCGAGCCGACCGACACGATCTTTGACGTGTACCGCAAGCTCAATGAGAAGATCGACGAGATCAAGACCAGCGACGAGAACAACGGCACCGAGGATTTTGCCGATTCCGTCGCCCGTCTCCCCCGCTTCGTGCTGCGCTTTGCCATCGCCATCCTGCGCGTGATGGACTACTTTGGCTGGCTGCCCGAGTCCCTGACCGATGTGAGCCCTTTCCACGGCTCCATGATCATCACCGACCTCGGCTCTCTGCGCATCGGGCCGGTCTATCACCACATCTACAACTTCGGCACGCTGCCGATCTTCATCGCCTTCGGCGCCAAGCGTCACGCCTACGAGATCAATCGGCACGGCCAGGTGGTGGACAACAAGTATGTCGACACCAAGCTCGTCGTGGACGAGGGCATCGTCGACGGCCACTACTTTGCACAGATGCTGCAGGCCTACCGCTACATCTTCCAGCACCCTGAGATCGTGGAGTCGCCTCCCAGCCGCGTGATCGAAGACGTCCGGTAAGGACTCCTGCCAATAAGAAAAACGCCGCCCGGCCGGGCGGCGTTTTTTTCGTTGTTCGGTTCAGCAGAGGCGGCTGCCGACGGGGACCTTGTCGTCCAGGATCATCAGGTGCAGCTCCTCCTTGCCGTCCACCTCGCGGACCGCGGAAAGCAGCATGCCGTTGGAATCCTGCCCCATCATCTTGCGCGGCGGCAGGTTCAGGATGGCGACCACGGTCTTGCCGACGAGCTCCTCCGGCTCGTAGAACTTGTGGATACCGGAGAGGATCTGGCGCGGCGTCCCGCTGCCGTCGTCCAGTTGGAACTTCAGCAGCTTCTCGGACTTTTTCACGGCCTCGCACGAGAGGACCCTGCACACGCGCATATCGCATTTGGAAAACTCGTCGATGCTCACGTCGGGCAGCACGGGCTCCGCCTGCGGGGCTTTGCCGCGGCGGCTGATCTCCTCAAGCTCCTTCATCGTCTTGTCCAGATCGAGACGCGGGAAGAGCGTCTCTCCCTTGTGGACGCGGATCTCGCCCCGCAGCGCGCCGAAGCGCTCGGCGTCGTCCCAGCTGCGGCAGTCCTGCGCGCCGATCTGCGCGAGCGCCTTGTCGCAGCTTTCGGGGATGAAGGGCGTCAGGCAGATCAGACACACGCGCAGCGCCTCGACGAGGTTGAACATGACCTCGGCCAGACGGGGCTTGTTCGCCTCGTCCTTCGCCAGGATCCAGGGAGCCGTTTCGTCGATGTATTTGTTGGCGCGCTGGATGCAGCGGAAGATCTCCTCCAGCGCGAGGTGCGGCTGGAAAGTGTCCATCTGCGCGGCGTATTTGCCCGGAAGGGCGCAGACCATGCTCCTGAGCTCCTCGTCGAGCGGATCGCCCAGACGCTCTTCCGGCAGGACGCCGCCGAAGTACTTTTCGATCATCGCCGTCGTGCGGGAGACGAGATTGCCGAGATCGTTGGCCAGATCGGTGTTGATCGTGGAGATCAGCAGCTCGTTGGAGAAGCTGCCGTCGGAGCCGAAGGGGAAGGTGCGCAGCAGGAAGAAGCGCAGCGCATCCACGCCGAACTTTTCGGAGAGGATATAGGGATCGATGACGTTGGTGGAATTGTTGGCCTTGGATTTCGAGACCTTGCCGCCGTCGATGATCAGCCAGCCGTGGCCGTAGACCTTCTTCGGCAGAGGCAGACCCGCGCTCATGAGCATGGCGGGCCAGATGATCGAGTGGAAGCGCACGATCTCCTTGCCGACCACATGCACGTCCGCAGGCCAGTACCTGTCAAAGTCGTCGTACCTGTCGTTGTACAGGCCGAGGGCCGTGCAGTAGTTGAACAGCGCGTCCACCCAGACGTAGACAACATGGCCCGGATCAAAGTCCACGGGGATGCCCCAGGTAAAGCTGGTGCGGGAAACGCAGAGGTCCTCCAGGCCCGGCTTGATGAAGTTGTTGATCATCTCGTTGACGCGGCTGGCGGGCTCCAGGAAGGTGCCGGTCTCCAGCAGTTCCTGCACGGGCTTGGCGTACTTGGAAAGACGGAAGAAGTAGGCCTCTTCCTCCGCGTCCTGCACGGCGCGGCCGCAGTCCGGGCATTTGCCGTCGACCAGCTGGCTCTCGGTCCAGAAGCTCTCGCAGTCCTTGCAGTATTTGCCGACGTACTTGCCCTTGTAGATGTCGCCGTTGTCATACATCTTGCGGAAGACCCGCTGGATCGCCTGCACATGATAGTCGTCGGTGGTGCGGATAAAGCGGTCGTTGGAGATGTTCATCAGTCTCCACAGATCCTTGATGCCCTTCTCCCCGGTGACGATCCGGTCGACGAACTCCTGGGGAGTCAGGCCGGCGGCCTTCGCCTTGGCTTCGATCTTCTGGCCGTGCTCGTCGGTGCCGGTCAAAAACATCACGTCGTAGCCGCGCAGCCTCTTGTAGCGTGCGAAGGCGTCGGTCGCCACCGTGCAGTAGGCGTGGCCGATATGCAGCTTGTCCGAGGGATAGTAGATCGGCGTCGTGATATAAAAAGTCTTTCTCTCCATGCTCATTTCTCCTCTTATGCTCCTGTCATCCGGTGATGATCGTGCTGTCGTCCTCTCCCGGCGACGGGGCCGGGGTCTCCGCAGGCGGGCTATCCGAGGGGGCCGGGCTGGCCGTCTCGTCCGGGCTGCTCTCCGGGTCGTCGATGGTGATGTCGTCCGGCGTCTCCGGCTCAAACTTCTCCGGCGGCCACTGGATGTCCTCGTCATGCAGGTAGTAGACGCTGTTGGCCTCGTAGATGCGGTCGATCTCGACCCCGTCGGCATTATAGATGACGCGCCAGGAGGCGGCGCCCCAGCCGATCTGCACCGTGGGATACTCGTCGTCATAGATCGGCCACCAGTCTGATACCGGCACGACGTAGGTGCCGTCGACATTACTGCCCCAGATCTCGATATTCAGCGCCTGACTGGGCCGGTCGATCCAGGCTTTCAGGCGGATGGGATAATCGCGGTTGTTCAGGAACCTGAAATCCGGCTTCGGCCAGCTGACCGTGGCGTCCAGTCCCTTGGGCAGGTAATTGACCGGGAAATAGTGGCATTCGCGATAGACGATCTCGAGGTTGGCCTTCAGGACCGCATTGTACAGCGTGGACGAGACCTGGCAGACGCCGCCGCCGATCTCATAGACGACCTGGCCGTCGGCATAAGCCTGTGCGGCCTGGAAGCCGGCAGCCTCCGTCCTCTCGCCGACATAGCCGTTGTAGCTGAACTCCTCGCCCGGCATCAGAACCATGCCGTTGAGCTTCTGCGCCACGAGGTCCAGATTGTTGATGCGCTGGCTCGAGCTGCCCCAGTAGTGAGTCATCTGCGCGCCGAGGCAGTCGCGGAACAGCAGCTCCTCCAGCTCCTCCGCCGTCACCTCGGGGGCGGTCATCGTCATGGAGATGACGACCTCCTCGCCGGGCGCGGCCGCATTCCACATTCGTTCCGCCTCGGCCACGTCAAAGGTCACGCCCTTCGTGTCCGGCACGATCGAATCCGTTTCGGGGTCATAATAGGCGTCGGTCGTGGCAACCGCCAGTTGTTCGTACAGCGCCTCGAAGTCCGGCGCAGGGTAGTCCCGCTCCGGCAGCTCATACCGGAGCGTCCGCTCATGATCGCGCAGAGCCTGCTCGATCATGGCATACAGCTCTTCCTCGTCGATCCGCATCTGTCCGGCGCCCTTGACGAAAATGATCTTGGCGGCTTCCTCGTCCAGCACATATCCCTTGTCCGCGGTCGCATCGGCAAAGCGCTTTGCCGCGATGGCGATCTGCTCCCGGATATAGTCCGTATTCAGGCTGCCCGCTTCGGTGCTGAGCTCCTTCGGCCCCGAAAGGAGGCGAAGATACGTCATCAGGTTTTCGGCGTCACTGCCGTCATGCCCATATCGGAACGCGCTCGCCGCCGCCTCTTCGGCGGTGACCGCGGCCCCGGCCTTATAGTAATCCAGCGAGAAGTGGATATCCATCGGCAGATCGATCTTCAGCACGCCGCCGATGGCCTCGTCCCAGCCCTGCTCCTCCAGCGCCTTTACGGCCTCCTGCTCGGTCATATCGGCCAGGCATACCTTGCCCACATAGACGTTGGGCAGGATCGTCTGCCCCTCGCTGATCTTTTTCCCGGCCACTCTGACGCCCACAAGGCCGCCGATGACCAGCAGCAGCAGGACAGACACCGCCACGATCCCCAGGATCCGGTTCGCGCGGGAGGGCTGCCGCTTCTGTTCATTATTCTTTTTGACCTTTCTCGGATTGTTCTCGCTCTTTTTCACTCAAGTATCCTCGCTCACTCGTTGTTCGTACAGCTCGGCAAAGAGCTCCTCTTCGCTCTTGGGGACGTGGATCTTCTCCTCGGCCGCATAGGCGTCCTGCAGCCAGGGCGTGCCCTCGATGCGGCCGCTGGCCTGCGCCTCGAGCAGGATGCCGATCAGGGTGTTCGAGATCAGAAAGCCCGGCACGGTGAAACGCCAGCGGCCTTCCGTCTGCTCGGCCCAGCCTTTTTGTGCAAAGGCCTCCAGCGTCTGCCGGATGGGCCGCCAGTCGCTCTGGCAGCGCAGGCGGTAGTCCGTTTCCGAGATCCCGCGCGCGGTGCGCATGCCGAACATGATATATTCCACCGCCCGTTCGAGCGGATCGATGACCTGGTATTCGTCGGTGATGCTGGTTTTTTTCTCCACGCCGGCGATGTATCGGCGCAGGTCGCGGACAAAGCTGAAGCGCTGGTTGCCCACGCTGGAGTGGGCGCCAGGGCCGAAGCCCATGTAGTCGTCCAGCTCCCAGTATTTCAGATTGTGGCGGGACTCGAAGCCCGGCGCGCAGAAATTGGATATCTCATACTGGCGGTAGCCGTAGCGATCCAGCATCTCGGCCGCGTAGCAGTACATATCGGCCTGCTCGTCGTCGTCCGGCAGGATGGGCGAGCCGTGATAATTCTCGTACATCGGCGTGCCCGGCTCCAGCTTCAGCCCATAGCAGGAGATATGCTCCGGATGCATCTCCACCACGCGGGAGAGCGTGTCCGCCCAGTCGCTCTTGGTCTGGCTGGGCAGGCCGTAGATCAGGTCGACGCTCACGTTGTCGAAGCCGGCAAGCCGCGCGTTGTACACGGCCTTCTGCGCCTGCTGGAAATTGTGCCGGCGGCCGATCAGCTTGAGCAGGTTGTTGTCAGAGGCCTGCACGCCGAGGGACAGCCGGTTGATTCCCTCCTCGCGCATGAGCCGCAGCGCGTTGAGGCTGGTGCTGTCCGGGTTGCACTCCACGGTCACCTCCGCGTCCAGGCGGACATTGCCGTTGAGCTTGAGCTCGTTGAAGATGTCGACAATCTTGTCTGCGCCGTAAAAGCTGGGCGTGCCGCCGCCGAAATAGACCGAATCCACCTCGTACTGTCTGATCGACGGCGACGCCTCCTCCAGATGCTTGAGCAGCGCCCGGTGATAGTCCGGCATCAGGTTCTCGCAGCCGGACAGGGAATAGAAGTCGCAGTAGCTGCACTTGCTGGCGCAAAACGGTATGTGGATGTAGATGCCGAGTCTTTTCGCCATGATCGATGTTCCTTCCTTGCAGACTGCCGGCCGCCGGTCGGGGCGCCTTGTTTCAGAACAGCTCGCCCACGAGGCCCACGAAGCTTGCGGGATCTTCGATCTCGCAGCCGGCCATCATTTCGGCCAGCGTCTCCAGGATGCGGGCGATCTTGGCCGCCTGTTCCCTGTTGCCGGCCTCCCAGGCTTCCTTCAGCGCCGTCACGGCCCTGTGCTCGCCGTTGAGCTCCAGCACACGGTTGGCGCGCACCTTGCGCATCTCCTCGCTGGGGCCGTAGCGGAAATAGCGCTCCATCTCCAGCGTGATGCCGCCCTCGGTAGTCAGGCAGCAGGGCATGGCCGAGAGCTTGCGGGAGAGCTTGACCTTCGTCACAGCCTCGCCCAGCGACTCCTTGACGAAGTCCAGCAGCTCCTTGTTCTCCAGATCGCGCTCCTCGGCCGCCTTCTTTTCCTCCTCGGTCTCGAAGCCGAGGTCGTCCGTGACCACGTTGCAGAAGGTCTTGCCGTCCTGCTCGCGCAGGTTCTCGAGCACCACCTCGTCCAGCGGGCTCGTCAGATACAGCAGCTCATACCCGCGGCTGCGCACCTGTTCGCACTGGGGCAGGCTGAGGGCGTGCTTGAGCGTGTCCGCCGATGCATAATAGATGCACTTCTGGCTCTCAGGCATGTTGTCGGCATATTCCTTGAGCGTCATCTGCTTGTCCTCTGAGGTATAGAAGATCAGCAGGTCGCGCAGGAAATCCTTGTAGCGGCCGTATTCGTCGCAGACGCCGGCCTTGAGGTGCACGCCGAAATTGCGGTAGAACTCCTCGTACCTGGGCCGGTCCTCCTTCATCAGCTTTTCCAGCTCGCCCTTGATCTTCTTCTCCAGATTCTGGCCGATCACGCGCAGCTGGCGGTCGTGCTGGAGGATCTCGCGGGAAATGTTCAGCGACAGGTCGGGCGAATCCACCACGCCCTTGACAAACTCGAAATACTCATGAACAAGCTTATCGCAGTGCTCCATGATCATGACGCCGTTGGAATAGAGCGTGATGCCGCCCTTTTTGTCGCCGGTGAAGGCGTTTGGGTTCTCCTCGCCCGGGATGAAGAGCATGGCCTTGTAAGAGACCAGGCCCTCGGCGTCGATGCGGATCAGCGCACAGGGATCCTTGCGGTCGCGGTTCTTCTCCTTGTACCAGGCGATGCAGTCGTCGTCGGTGACCTCCTTGCGGCTGCGCTGCCAGATGGGGACCATGCTGTTGATGATCTCGTTTTCCGTGACCATCTTATATTCGTATTTGGGCTGGCCTTCGTCGTTGACTTCGCCCGTTTCGACGCGTTCCTGGTGCTCCATATCCATGCGGATGGGCCAGCGCACGTAATCGGAATACTTCCTCACCAGGGCCTTGATCTTCCATTTCTCCAGATAGGAGCCGTAGACCTCCTCCTCGGTGTCGGGCTTGATGTGCATGATGACGTCGGTGCCGACCGTCTCCTTCTCCGCAGGCGCGACCGTGTAGCCGTCGGCGCCTTTGCTCTGCCAGCGGACACCCTCGCTCTCCCCGTATTTGCGGGTGAGCACCGTGACCTCGTCCGAGACCATGAAGGCCGAATAGAAGCCGACGCCGAACTGGCCGATGATGGACACGTCCTCTTTTGCGCTCTCGTCCATCTCGTCCTTGAACTGATAAGAGCCGGACTTGGCGATCACACCGAGATCGGTCTCCGCCTCCGCAAGCGTCATGCCGATGCCGTTGTCGCGCACGGTGATCGTGCGCGCGTCCTTGTCCACCAGGATGTCGATCCGGAAATCGTCCCGGTTCAGACCGACCTGGTCATCCGTCAGCGACAGATAGCAGAGCTTGTCGATGGCGTCAGACGCGTTGGAAAGGATCTCCCGCAGGAAGATCTCCTTGTTCGTGTAAATGGAATTGATCATCAGGTCCAGCAGGCGCTTGGACTCCGCTTTGAACTGTTTTTTCCCCATGGTAACAGAATGCCTCCGTTAACAAAATACCATAATGAAGAATTATAACACATTTTCAGAGAATTTCAACCGATACCGGCTGTCTTGAGAATTATTAATTTTCCGCCGTTCCGTCCGGCACAGCGCAGCGGCGCAGCGCTTGACACCGCCTGCTTCCGGTGGTACATTGGGTGTGCTTCGCCGGTGTGGTGGAATGGTAGACACCAGGGACTTAAAATCCCTTGGGAGCGATCCCGTACCGGTTCGAGTCCGGTCACCGGCACCAAAAAGGGGAGAATCCGAACCGGATTCTCCCCTTTTTGGTGGCCGGCCTTCGGCCGGCGAAGATCCGCTTCGCTCAAATCGGCCGGAGGGAATACCCAATCCCCTCCGGCACCGCCCCATGCCTTTCAAAAGTGGGCTGGAACTAAATAGCGCCCGTGTATCAAGTAGGACAGCCCCGGAATGTCCCTTTCTGATAGCCGGCCTTCGGCCGGCGAAGATCCGCTTCGCTCAAATCGGCCGGAGGGAATCCCCAATCCCCTCCGGCACCGCCCCATACGAAATGAACCTGGTTCGGATTTGGATTGCCCCGGTGTATGCTTTTGACCGGCGTCATACGGGATCATCAAAGGAGGTTCATCCATGCGCGAACTCACGACAGAGCGGCTGCTCCTGCGCCGTGTCAGGCAGGAAGACGTGCCGCGCATTTTCGACTGTTGGGCCGGCGACCCCGAGGTGACCCGCTACCTGACCTGGAACCCCCATGAGAGCCAAGCGGACACGGAGCAAATCATGGCGCACTGGCTCGCGGAATACGACAAGCCGGACTGCTACCGCTACGGCATCGAGCTGCGCGCCACCGGAGAGCTGATCGGCATGATCGACGTCGTTCATTTCAAGGACGGGGAACCGGCCATCGGCTACTGCTCCGGCAAAGCCTACTGGGGAAACGGCTATATGACGGAGGCGCTGTGCGCTTTGTGTCGGGAGCTGTTCGACGACGGCTACCCCTCCGTCTTTATCCAGGCCATCGAGGACAACATCGGCAGCAACCGCGTCATACGGAAAGCCGGTTTTCAATTTCTCGGGGCTCGCCGGGAAAAGGTTTCCGCAGCCAAGCCCGTCGAGGCCACCGTCTGCTCCTATCGGCTGTATGCGCCCAAAAAGGAGCAGGCTTGAGCCTCCTAATCATATGCAAAAAGCATCGGCCCCGCCAGAGGCGGAGCCGATGTTTTTGGTGACCCGTACGGGACTCGAACCCATGTTACCGCCGTGAAAGGGCGGTGTCTTAACCACTTGACCAACGGGCCGTGTGTGAAAGGCGCAGTCTGAAGGCTGCGCCTTTCTTTGGTAGCGGCACCTGGATTCGAACCGGGGACACTGCGGGTATGAACCGCATGCTCTAGCCAACTGAGCTATGCCGCCATGTGCTGTCGAAACAGCATAAGAGATTTTATCAGACGGAAGCTCAGTTGTCAATAACTTTTTTGACCTGCCAAAGCTCAGGCCGGCAGATACTCCAGAGGGTCGGCGCTGACGCCGTTGACCTCCACGGCAAAATGCAGGTGGTCGTCCTGTCCGCTCTCGCAGATCGCCGTCTCCCCCACCGAGCCGATGATGAAGCCAGCCTCAACCCATTGGCCGACGCCGACCGCGGGAAGCTCGGAGAGATTGGCATACACGGTGCGAAAGCCGTTTCCGTGGTCGATCGTCATCACGGTCCCGTACAGCGGATCAGAAACGACGCTCTCCACAGTCCCGGCACAGGAGGCTGCAACGGGCGTCCCCAGCGGAGCCGCGATATCGACGCCCGCATGCGTGCGCCAGTCGCGCAGCGTCTCGTCGTACGCCAGCGCCTCCATGCTGTGCCCGCGTTCCACTTCGCCCTCCACGGGCCAGAAAAACCGCAGGTCCGCGGAAGCCGTCTCTCCCTCGTCCGCAGCCGCGGACTCCGATGCCGGACGCGCCTCCCTGTCGACGGGCGGCGCCATGGCCTCAAGCTGTTCTCCCTCTTCCGGGATCAGGATCTCCTCCCACTCCGGTTCGCCGGGGATCACGACGGTTTCGACGCGCCCGCCGCTCACGGCCGCGCTGCTGCTCCGGAGCGGGCTCTCGTCCATAGCCTCATTCCCTGACGCCATCATCCAGGTGGAAACACCGATCACGGCGGCGCACAGGAAAAGGACTATGTAAAAGCCCTTCCCCGCGAAGAATCTCTCCAGCTTTCCGCCGGAGCTGCTGCTGTTCATAAAACTTACCTCCGTTTGCAAAAATAGGATCGCAGAGCTATTTTTGCCGGCAAAGGAGGCTTCTATACACGAAAAAGAAAAAGCCGTCGCTGCCGACGGCTTTTTCCGGGATGAACTTTCTTACTTGATGGAGAAGAACGCGGCCTTGCCGGGGTACTGAGCCACGTCGAACAGCTCTTCCTCGATGCGCAGCAGCTGGTTGTACTTGGCCACGCGGTCGGTGCGGGAGGGCGCGCCGGTCTTGATCTGGCCGGCGTTGACGGCGACGGCGATGTCAGCGAGGGTGGTGTCCTCGGTTTCGCCGGAGCGGTGGGAAACAATGGCGGTGTAGCCGGCGCGGTTGGCCGTCTGGATGGCGTCGAGGGTCTCGGTCAGGGTGCCGATCTGGTTGACCTTGATCAGCACGGCGTTGGCCGCGCCGAGCTCGATGCCCTGCTTGACGCGCTGCGCGTTGGTGACGAACAGATCGTCGCCGACGAGCTGGACACGGTTGCCCAGCCGCTTGGTCAGGCGCTGCCAGCCTTCCCAGTCGTCCTCGCCCAGGCCGTCCTCGATGGAGATGATGGGGTACTTGTTGACAAGGTCTTCCCACATGTCGATCATCTCGTCGCTCGTGAGCACGGTGCCGCGCTTGGGCAGATGGTACTTGCCGTCTTCCTTGTTGAACCAGTCGGAAACAGCGGCGTCCATGGCGATCATGAAGTCCTCGCCGGGCTTGTAGCCGGCCTTCTCGATGCCGGCGACCAGGGCCTTGAGGGCGTCCTCGTCGCTGTCGAGGTCGGGCGCATAGCCGCCCTCGTCGCCCACGCCGGACGGAGGAACGACCTTCTTCAGGGCATGGAACACCTCGGCGCACATACGCAGCGCCTCATGGAAGCTCTCCGCGCCGACAGGCATGATCATGAATTCCTGGATGTCCACGCTGTTGGTGGCGTGCGCGCCGCCGTTGAGCACGTTCATCATGGGAACGGGCAGGGTCTTGGCATTGACGCCGCCGATATAGTTGTACAGGCTGGTACCGGTAGCCAGAGCGCCGGCCTTGGCGCAGGCCAGAGAAACGCCGAGGATGGCGTTGGCGCCAAGACGGGACTTGTTGGGGGTGCCGTCGAGTTCGACGAGCATCTTGTCGATCGAGGTCTGATCCAGAACGTTCAGGCCCAGCAGGGCCTCGGCGATCTCGCCGTTGACGTTCTCAACAGCCTGCAGGACGCCCTTGCCCAGATAGCGGGATTTGTCCCCGTCGCGAAGCTCGCAGGCCTCGTGGATACCGGTGGAAGCGCCGGAGGGAACCGCAGCGCGGCCGATGGTGCCGTCATCCAGCGTGACCTCGACCTCAACGGTGGGGTTGCCGCGGGAGTCCAGGATCTCACGCGCCATCACGTCAACGATTTCGAAATACTGCTTCATAAAAAAGCCTCCTTCATTCATTCGCCATCGCAGTACCACCGACGCACACGCCTGTCCAGCGATCGCCCGTATATTATATCCCATCCGCAAAAAAAAGGGAAGAGGGACTTGATGAACTATTTAAAAAAACTTTCACAAACGGTCTTTTTTGTCAAATATGCCAAAAGAAAAGGGAGCGCGGCAAAGCCGCGCTCCCTTTGGCGTATGTCAGGATCTTTATTTCTTGGCCAGGCCCTTCTGGCGGGCATACTCGGCAGCGCCCAGAGCGCCCATCAGCTGCGGGTCCGTCTTCAGGTTCACGACCTTCAGCTTCAGCACGTGCTCGATCGCTTCCTTCAGTCCGTCGTTCTTCGCGCAGCCGCCCGTCAGCGTGATGCTGTCCGTCGCTCCCGCTTTCTTCGCCATGACAAAGCACCGCTTCGCCACCGCCATCTCGATCCCCGCCGCGATCTCGTCCATCGGCTTGCCCTCGCCTACCAGCGTGATCACCTCGGACTCCGCAAACACCGTGCACTGCGCCGTGATCGGAATCACGTTCTTCGCCGTCAGGCTCAGCTTCGAAAACTCCGGCAGCGACAGCTCAAAGCTCCTCGCCATCGCCTCAAAGAACCGCCCCGTGCCCGCCGCGCACTTGTCGTTCATCGCAAAGTTCTTCACCGTCCCGTCCGTGTCGATGCTGATGCCCTTCACGTCCTGGCCGCCGATGTCGATGATCGCCTTTACTTCCGGATTCGTCACATGCACGCCCATCGCGTGGCAGCTGATCTCCGAGATGTTCTCGTCCGCAAACGGAACCTTGTTGCGCCCGTAGCCCGTGCCGATCAGGTACTCCAGCTCCTTCGAGCTCTTCAGTCCCACCTTCCCCAGCACTTCGTCCATCGCCGCGATCGCCGACTGCTCCGAGTTGATCTTGCTCTTGATCGTCGTGTCCGCCAGGATCTTGCCCGTCTCGTCCAGGATGATCGCTTTCGTGTAGGTCGATCCTACGTCACATCCGCCAAAATACTTCATGTTTACGCTTGCCTCCAATAATCTCTCTTAATCGTATTTATATTTGGGGAACTTATCCATCTCGTAGGGCTGCTTCAGAACGTCCTTGCGCTCCATGTTGTCGTAGTGCTTCTTCAGGAAGGGCTCGACCACGTTGAACAGCAGCTTGCCGTCCAGGTCGAAGAAGAAGATGCAGAACAGACCGATGTTCAGGACCGCAAAAATGCCTAGGAACTTGAGCAGGAATTTACCGAGTTTCTTCATCATCTTTCCTCCTATCACCAGGTCATGGAGTCGTCAAAGTCGAGCAGCGAGGGATCCAGCGGCTCTTCGTGCATGACGGTGGTCATGTAGTCGTTGATCTGACGGCGGATCTCCGCGCGGGAAACGGTGCGGCAGTCAGGCAGCGCATGCGGCATCCAGAAGGCCTTGATGTTTCTCTTGCGGAACTCGTCCTCGAACAGACCGTGCACGCCCTGCATGCCCTTGCACTGGAGCTGGTCGTACATGGCGACCATGTCGCAGTTGAAGCGCTCCATGTACTCCCACAGCTCGAAGATGTGGTGCATGCCGCCGACGGCCATGCGGCGCATCGGAGCCCACATATGGTAGGTGGCCATATCTTCCAGCATGTTCTCGTAGCTGTCGGTGCGGATCTCCATGTCGAACATCAGGGAGTCCATGTTGATGATGGTGTTCAGGCCCCAGCAGTTGTAAGCCCAGGTGCACCAGTTGGAGTAGTACAGCGGCGCGCAGGACCAGGCGATCACGCGGTGGCGCGTCTGCGGGAAGGGATTGATTTTCTTCTCGACGCACTTGTACATAATCTTCTTGACCTTCTCGCTGGCCTCTTCCCAGAAGTCGCCCTGGATGCCGTACTGCGTGGAGTAGATGCGGAACAGAGCCTGGGCCACGCCGTTGATGGGATAGAAGTTGGTCTTGGCAGCGACCTCCCACTTCTCCCACTCGTCGCGCTGCAGCTTGTTCTGACGCTCGAGGTACTTCTTCATGCTCTCCCAGTCGAAGGGCACGCCGGTCTGCTCCTCGATGAACTTCCACATCTCCTCGATCTCGTTCATGCAGTATTTCTTGACCAGGGGGTCGTCAAACTGCATGGGGATGGGCAGCGCGAACAGCGGCTTGTCGGCGAACCAGTCCTGCAGCGTGTGGGTGGAGACGGACGCGTCGCAGGCCTCGTTGCAGGTGATGATGAGGGGGGCGGAATCGGGCACGTCGTCCAGCACGAACAGGCCGGACTCGGCCTGGCACATCGGGCAGGGGTCGCCCGGCAGACCGATGGACTGGACCGCGTCGATGTAGTTGAGAACGGTGTGGCTGTTGACGTGGCAGGTGACGAAGTAGGGGATCATCTCCATCGGGAGGTACTGATAGCCGGCGTCCTTCCAGGGATAGAACAGGGTGCCGCAGGTCGTCTCGTTGGCATAGAAAGTGTGCTTGTAGGCGTCGTTCTCCTTGCCGCCGTGCAGACGGGTATCGGCGTTGAAGAAGTTGCAGATCTGATGGATGGAGGCGCTCACCATCGCGCGGTAGTGCCATGCGGAGGCGGCCAGAGCCTCGCCGCGCATGCCCTGCAGGCCGCGCTCGAACCAGTGGATGACGGGCAGATAGGTCTGGCCCATCCAGCGGTAGCGCCAGGTGCCCTTGATGAAGTCGATGGGGTTATTGGAGAACTTGAGGATATCCGTGACCATATGAACGTAGTTGTAGCCCCAGATATTGTACATGTAGTAGAGGGTGTCCTTGACGCCGCGCCATTCTCTGTGCTTGAGAAGGCCGGTCTTGTCCTCGTACAGCTCGCCCAGGCGGCGGCCGCCCTCTTCGGCGGTGTGGGGCTTGCCGTACCAGAAGTCTTTCAGCGCTTTTTTAATACTCTTTGCCATCTTACTTGCCCTCCTGGATATGCTTGATTTCTACGCTTTCAACGAAGGCCTGGAAACGGGTGCGCAGCTGGCCGGAAGCGGAGTTGATGTACTCCTTTTCGATGGAGCAGACGGGCAGACCGAAGTCGCGCTGCATGATGAAGGTGTCGATCACGCGCTCATAGCTCCAGTATTCACAGAACTTGTTCGAGGCGATGATGATGCCGTCGGCCTTGTACTCTTTGGCCAGATTCGCCAGTCTCTGCTTGCGGGCGCGCATCTCGTCCTGCGGCATGAAGCGCGGGCAGTTGGAGGTCTTGAGATAGTGCTCGGCGATCGCGCGCAGGGGGGTCTTGCCCTCCTCGACGACGATGGGAACACGGCTTTCCACCGCGCCGTAGCAGAAGCGGTCGCACACGACGAGCGCGCCGCAGCTTTCGATCAGCTTGGTGAAGTCCGGGTCGTCGTTCTCGGAGCCGGCCAGCACGACCTTGCAGCGGAAGTTCTTCTTCAGATCGGGCTCGCGGGTCTTCATCTCCTCGGCCGTCTCGCGCAGATACGGCAGGATGAGATACTTCGGGCAGGCCAGGCTGACCAGCTGGATCACATGGAACTCATAGCCGGTGATGGTAGGGTTATCGAGCTTGCGGTACTCGCCGATCTCGTTGATCAGGCGGCATACCTCGTTGTGATCCTCGATCGTTTTGAGCAGCGCCTCATCGGAAATGTCGATGCCAAAGTGCTCGTGGAGCGGCTCGAGGACATGGGCGCGGAGCTGCGTCTCAAAGTGGTTGTAGCTGTTTTCCGTGTTTTTGAAAGGGATGTCGGTGAATTCACAGAAGAAATCATCGTTGTCGATGATGCGCATATCATCGACGGAATCGAGGTGCTTTTGCTGGAGATGCTCCTGGAAACGGCAGGTAGCGGTGCAGGTCTCCGTGCCCATCTGCGCGTCGAGGAAATTGTAGCCGCCCTCAAGCGCGCGCTCCATCAGAGAGCGGGCATAGTGGCAGACACGGCCGGAGAGATAATAGGTCGCGATGTCCGGAGAGGTGCAGCGCGGCGCGCGAAGACGCACCGAGAAGCAGCCGGGCAGGTCGAGAAGGACTTCAGGCATGAAATAGCAGGTATAGCCGATGGCGCGCTTCCCATCTGCCTTGCCCTGCTTGACGAGTTCGTTGTTCGCCTCCTGAAGCAGATTCTCAAAGTAGATCAGATGCTTGAGATCTTTCAACAGATAACCCCCCAATATTTGAATTTTTCCCTTATGAAGACACAATTTTGTGCCACTTTCACAGATGTAAGTATATCAAACTGTCATTTCCTTGTCAATTCTGTGTCGATGGCGAGAGGCCATAAAACAGCCGTTTTTTCTTATACAATTTATGCGGGATTGTCTAAACGCAGCGAATCGACCGCTTTCCGGATCGTCTCTGCGTCCTTTGACGCCCTGCCCTGGATCATCAGGGAAGAGCCGCCGCCCTTTCCGCCGACGGCCTCGTTGATCCGCCGGGTCAGCGCGCGCAGGTCATATCGGCGGCTGGCGATGATATAGCGGTAGCCCTCGGCGTCGCTGCCGGAAAAAACCGCGGCCAGACCGCCGCAGTTGTCGGCAAGGAGATTCGTCAGCTCACGCAGCGCGACCTCGTCGAGCACGCTGTCGAACACGCAATGATTCCCCTCCGTCCGGCCGAGCGCCTCCGCTTTCAGGCGGGCCAGTTCCAGACTCAGCGCGGCGATGCGCTCCTTTTGACGCTCCTGCTCCCCAAGCAGTCTCCCGACGCCGGAGGCGATCTTATCCTGCGGCACGCTCAGCGCCTGCGAAACGGCGACCGTGGCCGCGTGACGGCGGAGCGCATCTTCCAGCGCGTCCCGTCCGCACACGACCTCCAGCCGCATCCCGCCGCGGTGACGCTCGGCGTTCAGGATCCGGATCAGTCCGATCTCTCCGGTCGAGGATACGTGCGGCGCGCAGCAGGCGCAGAGGTCGACGCCCTTGATCTCAACAAGACGGACCTCGCCCTTCAGTTCTTTTTTGCTGCGATACTCCAGCTCGCGCAGCTCCTCCGCCCCGGGATACCAGGCGCGGACGGGCCGATCCTCCCAGACGACGCGGTTCGCGGCCTGCTCCAGCCGCATCAGCTGCCCGTCGTCAAGCTCGCCGCTGAAGTCGATCGTCATGCAGCCCTCGCCCATGTGGAAGCCGACGTTGTCATAGCCGAAGAGGCTGTGCGCAAGCCCGGACACGATATGCTCCCCGGAATGATTCTGCATCCGACGCAGCCGCAGCTGTTCGTCCACCTGCCCGGTCACCGTGCTCCCCGGCTCGAGCGGCAAGTTTACATAATGATATATTATGTTATCTTTTTCCTGCACATCCAGGACCTCTGCCGGGCCGATCCGGCCCCGGTCGGCGCCCTGTCCCCCGCCCTCCGGGAAAAAGGCCGTCCGGTCCAGCGTGACGGCCCAGGCCCTTTGCGCCGGCTCGCAGGCGAGCACGAGGGCGCGGAAGGAGAACAGGCGGCTGTCGTGATCATAGAGCTTTTCGGTCATAGCGCTTCCTTTCACCTCAAAAGGCGGGCGCGGCAGACGCCGCGCCCGGACAATACCGTTTTACAGTTCCCGAATGATCCGGTCGGCAACGGACAGGCAGACCTCCGCCGAGCGCTCCAGCTCCCGGCCGAACTCCTCCGCGCCGCCCTGGATCCCGTCGGAGACGGTCTTCACAAGCAGGCACGGCACGCCCGCGCGATGGCAGGTCAGCACGACGCCGGCGGCCTCCATCTCACAGATCTCGGCGCTCCAGCGCTCATGCAGCGCGCGTTTTTTCTCCGCCGTGCCGACGAATTTGTCCGCCGACGCACAGGTGACTTTTTTCAGCTCCGGTGCGATCTGCATCGCTTTTTCCACGAGCTCGGGCGTCGTGGGGATATAAGGCGTGGGGTACTGCAGATAGCGCCCCGGCTCGCTCCCCTGCCATTCGGACACGTCGAAGTCATAGTGCACCACGCGCTCGACCACGACCGTGCGCTGTTTTGCCATCTCCGGCGTCAGGCCGCCGACCACGCCGAAGTTGAGCACAAGCTCCACATGGAACGCGCTGATCAGCAGCTGGGTGGCCGCGGCCGCGGACAGTTCCCCCGCTCCCGCGTTCACCGCGTAGATGCCGTAACTCTCGTTTTCATAGCAGAACACGCGGAAGCCGTCCGTATCCAGCTCCGACTGCGGCGTGCCGTAACGGGCGAGCACCGCATCCATTTCCACGGCGACGAGAAATCCGATCCTTTTCATGTCATGTCTCTCCTTTTCCGAAAACGAACAGCTTGCTGATGACATAGTTCAGCACGATCACAAGGATCTGCGCGGCGATCTTGACCGGCATGGCCGGGAAGTGCAGCCGTGTGATGAAGATCCATAAAAGCAGCTCCTCCGCGCCGAGCGTGGCAAGCCGCCCCGCATAGAACGACAGCAGCTGCCGCAGCTTTGCGCCGCCGGTTTCCGCCCGCGCGGAAAAGACCCAGCGGGCGTTCGTCACGTAGGCGAAGAGCACCGCGAGGATCCAGGACAGCACGTTGGCGATCAGCTCGTTCAGGCCAAGCAGGCTGTAAAACAGCCAGAAGCTCAGGATGCTGAGCAGGGTGGTCAGCGCGCCGAAGAAGAGATACAGCAGCACTTCCCGGCGCCGCCGCCAGAAGGGCAGGAGCGGGCGCATGAGCCGCGTCTCCATCAGCCGGTCGAAAAGATCCTTTTCCTTCATGCGTCAGATCACGCGCACGCGCAGCACGTCGTCCATGGCGCGGATGGATGCGGCGATATCCTCGCCGATCTTCTCGTCCAGATCGACCACGGTGTAGGCGTAGCCGCCGCGGGGCTTGTTCATCATGTGCTCCACGTTGATGTTGCGTTCGCTGATAAAATCCAGGATCCGGGTGATCATGCGCGGCACGTTCCGGTGCAGCACGCAAAGCCTGCACACGCCCATGCGCGAGAGCGTCAGATCCGGGAGATTGACGGAGTTTTTGACGTTCCCGTTCTCCAGATAGTCCGCCAGCTGCGTGGCCGCCATCACGGCGCAGCGATCCTCGCTCTCCGGCGTGCAGGCGCCCAGATGCGGCATGGCGATCACGTTCGGCGCGCGCAGGATGGTCTCGTTCGGGAAATCCGTCACATAACGGCCGACCCGCCCGCTCCTGAGCGCCTCGGTCATGGCCTCGTCGTCCACGACCTCGCCGCGGGACTCGTTGATGATGCGCACGCCCGGCTTCACCTGCGCGAAGGCCTCCCGGCCGAACAGGTGATGCGTCTGCTCGGTGTAGGGGATGTTCAGGCTGATGTAATCGCTCTCGGCGAGCAGATCCTCCAGGTTTTCCGCCCGGACGACCTCCCGCGACAGCCGCCAGGCCGCGTCTACCGACATAAAGGGGTCGTAGCCCCGCACCGCCATGCCGAGCTCCAGCGCGATGTTGGCCACCAGCGCGCCCACCGCGCCCAGGCCGACCACGCCCAGCGTTTTCCCCAGCAGCTCCGGCCCGGCGTACGCGTTTTTGCCCTTTTCCACGAGTTCGGGGATCTCCTCCCCCTGTCCGGCGATGGACTTGACATAGTCGATGCTGCCCAGCACATCGCGCGAGGCCATGACCAGCGAGCACAGCTCCAGCTCCTTGACGGCCTCCGCATTGGCGCCGGGGCTGTTGAAGACCACGATGCCCTGCTCGGCGCACCTGTCCACCGGGATATTGTTGTAGCCGGCGCCGGCGCGGCCGATGGCCAGCAGGCTCGGCGGGAAATTGCTGCCGTGCAGATCGGCGCTGCGGATCAGCAGCGCATCGGGAGAGTCGACCGCAATGCCGACCTGGCAGCCGCGCCGCTCCAGCACTTCGATCCCCATCGGGGAGATGTTGTTCATCGTCTGTATCTTAAACATGGTTTCTGACCTCAAACGCCTTCATAAAGTCCAGCAGCGCCCGGACGCCCTCGACGGGCATCGCGTTGTAGAGCGAGGCGCGCAGGCCGCCCGCGGCCTTGTGCCCCTTCAGATTCAGCAGCCCCCGCGCCGCGGCCTCGCGCGCGAAGGCTTCATCGAGCGCCGCGGAGGGTGTGCGGAAGGTGACGTTCATGCCGCTGCGTGAGCCTGGAGCGGCACAGGGCCGGTAAAACGCGCTGTCATCCAGATAGCCGTACAAAAGCCCGGCCCGCTCGCGCCGGCGCTGCTCCATAGCGGTCACGCCGCCCTCCTCGCTCAGCCAGTCAAGCATCAGGCCCAGCATATAGATGCACCAGCAGGGCGGGGTGTTGAGCATGGAGTCGTGCTCGATCATCGCGCGGTAACTCATGAGCTGCGGGGTGAGCGGGAGCTCGCGCCCGGCAAGGCTCTTGTCCAGGATCACCACGGTCAGGCCGGCCGGGGCCATGTTCTTCTGCGCGCCCGCATAGATCAGGCCGTAATCCGCTACGTTCACCGGGCGGGACAGGATGTCGGAGGACATGTCGCACACGAGCGGCGCGCCCGTCTGCGGCATATAGTGCCATTCCGTGCCGTAGACCGTGTTGTTGGCGCAGTAGTAGAAATAAGACGCGTCCGCGCTCAGCTCCAGCTCCTCCTGCGACGGGATGCGGCTGTAATGCGTGTCCCCGCCGTCGCAGGCGATGCGGACAGCGCCGTATTTCCCCGCCTCGTCGGCGGCCTTTTTCGAAAAATGGCCCGTCACCGCGTAGTCGGCATGACCGCCGTCCATCAGGTTCATGGGGATCGCGGCAAACTGCAGCGTCGCGCCGCCCTGGAGCAGCAGGATCTCGTGGCTGTCCGGCACAGACATGGCCGCCTTCAGCTTGGCCTTCGCCGAATCGAAGATCTCCCGAAACCGGGCGCTGCGGTGGCTCATTTCCATCACGGACATCCCGCTGCCGCCGAAATCGCAGAGCTCGGCGCGCGCGCTGAGCAGCACGCTCTCCGGCATCACGGACGGACCGGCGGAAAAATTATATACGTTTTCTCTCGACATGCCGATCACCTCATATCCGGGTTATTATACCATCGGCCGCTTTATCCTGTCAAAGAACATCTCCCACAAGCTTATCCCCGTCCAGGGCCCGGATTTTGACTTCTCTGACAAGACCTCTCATATCCTTCCCCTCGGCCAGCACGGGCAGATAGGTGTCGCTGTGGCCGAGGAAGCCGCTCTCCTCCTCCGTTTCAAACAGGACGGGCAGCGTCCGGCCCACACTTTCCTCCAGGAAGCGGCGCCGCATCGCGTCCGCGGCGCGCTGGGCCTCATGGGCGCGGCGCGCCTTGACGGCGCGCTCACACTGCTCCGGCATCGCGTCCGCAGGCGTACCGGGGCGGCGGGAATACGGGAAGATATGCATATCGGCAAAGCCGCAGCGTTCGATGAAAGCAAGCGTCTCGCGGTGATCGGCCTCCGTCTCGCCGGGGAAGCCCGTGATCAGGTCGGCCGTCAGCGCGCAGCCCGGGAACGCCCGGCGCAGCAGCTCGGTCGTCTCATAAAAGGAGGCCGTGTCATACTTGCGGTTCATGGCCTTGAGCGTCCGGTCGCAGCCGGACTGCAGGGACAGGTGGAAATGGCGGCACAGCTTTCCCGCCGCGGCGAGCCGCCGGCAGAAATCCTCCGTGACGACCGTCGGCTCCAGAGAGCCGAGGCGCAGCCGCATCTCTCCGGAGGCGGCCGCGATGGCCTCGACCGCATCGGCCAGGCCCGGTCTGTCCGGCAGATCGCGCCCGTAGGAGGCGATCTCGATGCCGGTCAGCACCAGTTCGCGGTAGCCCGCGTCCCGGAGCTTGACCGTCTCCTCCACCGCGGCCCCGATCGGCAGGCTGCGCAGTCTGCCGCGGGTGTAGGGGATGATACAGTAGCTGCAGAAGTTGACGCAGCCGTCCTGGATCTTCAGCATGGCGCGGGTGCGTCCGCTGACGGCGCCGGCCGGCAGCCGCTCAAAGCCGCGGCGTTCAAAGGGCCTGTCCACGCCTGTGCGCCCGTTTCCGGAGACGACGGCCTCCTCCACCGCTCCGACGAAGGCTTCCCGATCGGCCGAGCCGAAGACGACGCGGGCGCCGAGCCCGGCAGCCGCCCCGGGCTCGAGCTGGGAATAGCAGCCGCAGACCGCCAGCACGGCGCCGGGATGCTCGTCCCGCAGGCGGCGGATCGTCTGGCGCGACTTGCGCCCGCTCTCCGCCGTTACCGCGCAGGTATTGACGATCACCGCATCGGCGATCTCGCCGACGGCCGCCCGCCGATGGCCCCGGCTCTGCAGCAGCGTCTCCATGCCCTGCGTCTCATATTGGTTGACCTTACAGCCAAGTGTGGCTATAATATAATTCATGCTGCACTCCTGTCGGATCGTACGGCGCGCTGCATCGTCGCGCCCTGTTTGTCCCTCATCAGTCAGCTTTGCCGACAGCTTTCTCCGAGGAGGAAGCCCGAGAAGAAAGGGATCATGATGGAACACTATTTGGACAACGCCGCCACCACGCGGGTCTGCCCCGAGGCGGCGCAGGCGGCGCTGGCAGCCATGACCGAGGTTTACGGCAACCCCAGCTCTACGCACACGAAGGGGCGGGAGGCCAAGAAGCTGCTGGATAAAGCCCGCGGCCAGGTCTCCGCCGCGCTGGGCTGCGCGCCGGGCGAGCTGGTCTTTACCTCCTGCGGCTCCGAGAGCGACAACTGGGCGCTGCTCGGCGGCGCGGAGGCGATGAAGCGCAGGGGCCGCCATATCGTCAGCTCCGCCGTGGAGCACGACGCGGTGCGCCGCAGTCTCGACGAGCTGGAGGCGCGCGGCTTCGAGGTCACGCGGCTCAAGCCCGACGGGAGCGGCGCCGTTCGTCCGGAGGACGTGGCCGCCGCGCTCCGTGAGGATACTATACTCGTTTCTTTGATGCTGGTCAATAACGAAACCGGCGCCGTCACGGACGTCCGCGCCGTTTCCGACGTGCTGAAGAAGGCCTCCTCCCCCGCCCTGCTGCATACGGACGCGGTCCAGGGCTTTTTGAAGCTGCCCTTCTCCGCCCGGACGCTCGGCGCGGATCTGATCAGTATCAGCGGTCATAAGATCCACGCGCCGAAGGGCGTCGGCGCCCTGTACATCCGAAACGGCCTGCGGCTCAAGCCTTTCGTCCACGGCGGCGGTCAGGAGAGCGGACGCCGCGCGGGGACCGAGGCCATGCCGGCCATCGCCGCCTTCGGCGCGGCCTGCGAGACCGCCGCGGTCGGGCAGAAGGAAAACGCCGCCCATATGGCGGCGCTGCGCGAAAAGATCGTCGAAACGCTGACCGCGTCCATCCCGGAGCTGGTCCTGATCGGCGGCGGCGCGCCGCACATCCTGAGCCTCTCGCTCCCCGGCTGGAGAAGCGAGGTCCTGATGAACTTCCTGGAGGCCCGCGGCGTGTACGTATCCCGCAGCTCGGCCTGCAAGAAGGGCGCGCGCAGCCATGTGCTGGAGGCGATCGGTCTTCCGGCCCCCGTGATCGACGGGGCGCTGCGCATCGGCCTGTCGCGCATGAACACGGCCGGGGACGCCGAGGCGCTCTGCCGCGCGCTCGTCGAGGCGCACGACACGCTGGCGCACCGGTAGGAAAGGCAGAAACAGCGGAGAGCTCCTGAGCTCTCCGCTGTTTTTTATTCGCCTTCCTTTTCCGGCCCGGGCTCCGGGCTTCCGGCCGCTTCCTCCTGTTTCATCGGGATCACCTCACGCGTGACCGGGTCGATATGATCCAGATTCAGATAGGACGTGACCTCCACAGGCAGATTGCTGCGCTTCAGCTTGCGTTCGACCGCCCTGGTGATGAGCGTGTAGATCACGACAAAAACCGGCACGCCCAGCAGCATCCCCCAGAAGCTGAAGAGCCCGGCGCCGAGGATGATGGAGAACATGACCCAGAAGCCGTTGATGCCGACGGTGCTGCCCAGGATCTTCGGGCCGATGATATTGCCGTCCACCTGCTGGAGCACGATCACAAAGATCACAAAGATCAGGCACTTGATCGGGCTGACCATCAGGATGATGATCGCGCTCGGGATCGCGCCGATCAGCGGGCCGAAGAAGGGGATGATATTCGTCACGCCCACGATCACGCTGACCAGCAGCGCGTAGGGCATTTTCAGGATCGCGCAGACGATGTAGCAGATCAGGCCGATGATGGCCGAGTCGAGCAGCTTGCCGCTGATGAAGCCCATGAAGGTCTTGTCCACGAAAATGACGCCTTCCCGGAGCTTCTCCGCCGCCTCGACGGTGAACACACTGTACAGGATCCGCTTGCAGCTGGCCTTGAACTTTTCCAGGCTGCCGAGGATATAGACCGAGACGATGATGCCGATGATAAGATTATACAGCCCGCGCACGACATACATGACGCCGCTGGTCAGGTTCGTGATGAGGCTGCCGAGGCTGGGCAGGACGGAGTTCTGCAGCCAGCTGAAAATGTTGCTGTTGGCGTTGCCGAGCAGGTTCATGACGTAGACTTCGATCTCGGGGAAGTCCACCAGCAGGTTTTCCACCCAAAGGGTCAGATTCTCGATATAGGTCGGGCTGTTGTCCACGATCATCATGATGCTGCCGTACAACTGCGGCAGGATCAGGAAAACCAGCCCGGTGATCACGGCCAGAAAGACCACGATGGAAAGGAACACGGACATGCCGCGTGCGAAGCCCTTGCCCTGCGTGCGCCCCTTCTTGAACCAGCGTGAGCCGAGCGGCAGGAAGAGCCTGCTCTCCATCAGGCGCATCAGCGGCGCGAGCAGATAGCTGATCACCAGCCCCCAGATGAAGGGGCTGAGGATCCTGAACAGCGCGGCGATCGCCTTTCCGATCGCAGGAAGGGCGCTGAGGACCATATAGAACAGGATACAGGCGGCGATCACGCAGAAGGCCGTGATCCCCCAGTATAAATACTTTTTGTCCCAACGGAAACGCCGGCGCATGGCAGCATCCCTCCCCTGCGTTTTATTGTACTATCCGCTCTCCTGCCCGTCAACACGAAAAATGTGAATTTTCATTCCCTGCGTGCGTTCGTGCGTTATGTTACCTCTTATACCCGTTTCAATCGTTTCTATTCACTTTTTCCATGTGGAAAACTCTGTGGAAACTGTTTAAAACCCTTTGGTTTTCAACCGGTCTTTCTGAAATCCCATTTCCTGTCATTTGTCCTTTTCTGTCGATTTATGCATAATTCTGTCAACCGGTCATGCCGCTTTTTTCCCGTGCATAGCCTGACAGCAGAACTCTGAATCGGGAGGCCGACCATGAATCGAATTCTGAGCTTTCTGCTGTCACTGAGCCTGCTGTTTTCCGGCCCGTCGCTCTCCTCCGAATCGCTGCCGGCCAGCGCCAGGGGCAGCGATCCGCCCGCCGGCGCCTCGCTCTCGCTCAGCGTCCCCTCCGCGGTGCTGATGGAAAAAGAGACCGGCGCGCTCCTGTACGAGAAAAACGCACACGAGCATCTGTCGCCGGCCAGCGTCACCAAGGTGATGACCCTGCTGCTGATCGTGGAGGCCGTCGAGAGCGGGCGCATCGCCCTGACCGACACCGTCACCGCCAGCGAGCGGGCCGCGTCCTTCGGCGGCAGCTGCGTCTTTCTGGAGCAGGGGGAGCAGATGAGCGTGAGCGACATGCTCAAATGCATCGCCGTGGTCTCCGCCAACGACTGCGCCGTCGCCATGGCCGAGCACCTGGCCGGGACGGAGGAGGTCTTCGTCAGGCAGATGAACGAGCGCGCCGCGCAGCTGGGCATGGAAGACACGCACTTCACCAACTGCACGGGGCTGTTCGACAGCGCCGAGCACTACACCTGCGCCTATGACGTCGCGCTGATGAGCCGCGAGCTGATCCGGCACGATCTGATCAAGGAATACAGCACCATCTGGATGGACAGCATCCGCAACGGGGCCTTTGAACTGACCAATACCAACAAGCTCGTCTACTGGTACCCGGGCTGCACGGGGCTGAAGACCGGCTTCACCAACGCGGCCATGTACTGCCTCTCCGCGACGGCCGAGCGGGACGGCGTGGAATATGTCGCCGTCGTCATGCACGCGGACAGCATCGAGCAGCGCAATGCCGACGCCCGCTCGCTTTTGAACTATGCCTTTGCCAACTACACGCTCTGCTCTCTGCGCCCGGAGGAGGCGCTGCCTGAGCTTCCGGTCGAGCTGGGCGAGGCCGGGTATGTACCGCTCGCCGTCGAGGGCGCCGCGCACGCGCTGGTGGCAAAGGGAAGCGCCGCGCCGGACTATGCGCTGAGCCTTCCGGAGAGCGTTCCGGCCCCGGTCCGCGCCGGCGACAGGCTGGGCACGCTGACCGTGACCCTGGACGGCGAGCTGCTGGAGAGCCTGCCTGTCGTCGCTGCGGAGGACGTGCCCCGTCTCGGCTTCGGCGGGATCCTGCTCCGTCTGGCGGGAAGTTTGATCGGTCTGTAGTTTCCAGTTGAAATCGCGGGTAAATACGGCTATAATGTCTTTGTTAAACATTTGGTTTTTAACAGGAGGCATTATGGTTAAAGTCGATTTAAGCGGCGCCGCAGGCTTCTTTACCGGCGCCGGCCCCAATTATCCGCTTGCCGGTCTCGCGCACGAGACCTTTTCCGCGAAGTCCGGTCTCGGGGCGGACTTCGCCGGCTGGGCTGATCTGCCCCGCCATATCAAAGAGACGGAGCTGCCCGCCATCATAGAGGCGGCTCGCAAGATCCGCAGCCGCTCCAAGGCGCTGATCGTGATCGGCATTGGCGGCTCATATCTCGGCGCGCGCGGCGCGATCGAGCTGCTGCGCCCCCAGCCCGGCAAGGATGATCCGAGAGTCCTGTTCGTTGGCAACGGCCTGTCTCCCGACTATCTGAGCGATATCCTCACGCGGCTCGGCGACCGTGATTTTGATGTGAACGTCATCTCCAAGTCCGGCACCACGCTGGAGCCGGCCGTCGCTTTCCGGATCTTCCGCGAGCTGCTGCAGAAGAAATACGGCGATCAGGCCAACGATCACATCTTTGCCACGACGGACGCGCACCGCGGTGTGCTGAAGTCCCTGGCGACGGCCAACGGCTGGCCCTGCTTCGTCGTCCCCGACGACGTCGGCGGTCGTTTCAGCGTCCTGTCCGCCGTCGGCCTGCTGCCCATGGCCGTGGCCGGGATCGACGTGGAGCGCGTGGTCGACGCCGCGATCCGCGAGTTTGACCGGCTGGATCTCCGCAGCCCCGAAAACCCCGCCTGGCAATATGCCGCCGCCCGTCAGAATCTGTACAGCAAGGGTTACGATGTGGAATTCCTGGCCTGCTACGAGCCGAGCTTCCGGTACATGGCCGAGTGGTGGAAGCAGCTCTATGGCGAGAGCGAGGGCAAGGACGGCAAGGGCATTTTCCCCGCTTCCGTGGAATTCACCGCCGACCTGCACTCGATGGGCCAGTACATCCAGCAGGGCCCGCGCAATTTGATGGAGACCGTCGTCCGCTTCAAAAACAGCCGCACTTCCTACCTGATCCCCTTTGAGAAGGACAACGCGGACGGGCTCAACTACATCGCCGGACGCGATCTGGCCGACGTATGCCGCGTGGCGGCCGACGCCGTGAAGCAGGCGCACATCGACGGCGGCGTGCCGAATCTGGTGATCGAGGTCGAAGAGCGCAACGAAGAGGGCTTTGCCTCTCTCGTCGGCTTCTTTGAACTGGCCTGCGCGATCTCCGGCTATATGTCCGGGGTCAATCCCTTCGACCAGCCCGGCGTGGAGGCATACAAAAAGAATATGTTCCGTATGTTGGGCAAGCCAGGCGCCGTCTGATCCCGCCGTCAAAAAACCCGGAGTCTCTCAAAGGAGAGGCTCCGGGTTTTTATCTGCCGATTCAGCCGTAGGTGTGGAGATACTGCGCGCCGCGCCAGAGCAGGTTGACCCCCGCGAAGGTGAACAGCACGAGCACCACCGCGAAGACCAGGAACCAGGCCATTCCGAGGCCCTGTTTTTTCCGGCGCAGACGCAGGTGCAGATAGACCGCATACTGGATCCAGGTGATCAGCGCCCAGACCTCCTTGGGGTCCCAGCTCCAGAAGCTCGACCAGGCCTGCTCGGCCCAGATCGCGCCGGAGAGGATCACGACCGTCAAGAACATGAAGCCGAAGGCCACCAGCCGATAGCCCAGATAGTCCATCTGCTGGAGCCTGGCGTCCTGTTCGTCCGCGCCTTTCCTGACGGCCAGCACATAGCGCAGCCCGACGCAGCCGGCCAGCACGAAGGCCGCATAGGAGAACACCGCCGAGCCGATATGGATGCCGAACCAGGCGCTGCGCAGCGCCGGCATGAGATCGTGGATCTCCATGGGCTGCAGCGCCGCATAGGTCAGGATCAGCACGATCATCGGCAGCGCGCCCGATGCGAGCCAGTCGGCTTTTCTTTTCTGCCTCAGAAACAGCAGCAGCAGAGCGACGCCCCAGGCAAAGGCCGAGGCAAATTCGAACTGATTGGACAGCGGCAGCCGGCGCGCGGCGATCCCGCGCGCGGCCAGGAAGGCCGTATGGACAACGAGCCCCGCCAGGAATACGAGCCAGGCCGCCTTCAACAGCCCGTCCTTCCGAAAGGCCGCGCCCGCGAACTGCAGCACCATCGCGGCCGCGTAGACGGCGAGCGCAGCAAAAAACAGAACTCTCACGATTCTCCCTCCTTTTCATAGCCGCTCAGCAGCGTCCGCAGCTCGATCCGCATCCCCTCCGGCTTCGGCCCGCCGACAGCATAGCCCTCGTCGTCGGCCTTGACGAGGACCGGCTGCAGGAAAAAGGTGATGAACAGCGCCGCGACCAGCAGCGCGAAGGAGGCGAACAGCAGGGCGTTGACGGCGGGCGGCGTATATTTGACGCGCAGACCGGGGTACATCTCCGGCGCGTCGAAGCGGTAGCCGAGGCCGCCGAGCTCCATCGTGTCTCCCGGAAAGGCCACCGCCTGCGTTGCCTCTCCGTTTTCCGCGCGCTGAAGCAGATAGACGGGGTTGGGCCAGGCGCCGCCGGAGGAGCTTTTCGGCACCAGGACGCCGTCGGCGCTCAGCGAATAGTCCGGATAGACGCCCAGGATCCAGAGCCCGTTGACCCCGTCCAGGGTCAGGAAGGCCGGATCCGGCAGCAGGAAGCGGTCGCTCCCGCCGGTCTGCAGATTGGTGACCGTGACGGAGCCGGCCGTTCCGTAGCTCTGCTGGTAGATCTTGTACGCGCCGAAGCTCAGCGGATGGTTGACGCTGATCTCGCCCTCCCGGCTGCGTCCGTCGGGCAGGGTGACGCGGATCCGGCTTGCGTAATCCAGGCGGCCCGACGTGTCCGTCATGCGGAAGGAATCGACCGCGACCAGCACCGGAGCGCCGGACGCACGCAGGCCGTCGTTCAGGCTGACGCTCTCCCCCGGCATGCAGTTTTGATCGACCGTGCGCGGCAGATACAGGCCGGCGGTGGCGAAGATCAGCGTGAGCAGGAGCGCCAGATGCGTCAAAAAGCTGCCGTAGCGGCCGATGCGGTTCCTGCAGTAGACCCTGACCCCGCCGATCTCGCTTTTTCTGCAGCCCCTGGTCTGCAGATGCTGCTCCAGCCGGCGCACGCCCTCCTCCGTCAGCCGTACCGTATCGGGCAGGCGCGCCGTGTCCGCCAGCAGGCTTTTTCCGGTCTTTACGACGGAGAAGATCCGCAGCACGGAGCAGAGCGTCAGGTTCAGCGCCAGCAGAGCCGCCAGCAGCAGGAAATACCAGGTCTGGAAGATATGGTGCAGCTGGAGCACGAGCAGGACGGGGTGCATGCCCGGATATCTCTCGGCGTAGAAAGCGATCTCCTCGCCCTGCGGGATCAGCGACCCGATCAGTGAACAGAGCGCGATGAGGATCAGCAGCAGGATGCCGAAACGCATCGAGCGCAGATAATTCCAGATCTTTTTCATAGCTCTCTCCTCAAGGAAAACCGCCCGCCCTCATGGGCGGGCGGCATTGGTTCTTGCTCGCTTATGGCTTGAAAAGGCCCAGCGCCTCGTTGGTCAGGGCCTCCGCCCGGTCCAGGCACGCGTGGGACAGCTGCGGGTTGTGGGCGCCCTCGGCGTTCTCCACGAAAACGAAATCCCAATAGAACTGCGCGTCGCGCGCCAGCGCGCGGATCGCGTCCAGCTCGGCTTCGGTATACTCGCCGCTTTCCACCGCCGCGGCCAGCCGCTCGGTCAGGAACTGCAGCTCATAGCCGATGGCGTAGGTCCGGCGCTCGACCTCCTCCTGAACGGCGCGCACCTCGGCTTCGAGGTCCACATGGCAGGCGGCGCAGACGTTCTCCATCAGCGCGGGGTTCTCCAGCGGGCTGATGAGATAGTGGCTGACATAGCTCACGCCGCTCTCGGAGACAGCCTCGCCCATATGGCAGTCGGCGCAGGTAAAGTTGCCGCGGTGGGGGCTGCCCTCCCCGAGGAAGGTCTCCAGTTCGGGGTGCTGCACCTTGATCTGGTGCACGCCGGTGCGGGGATTGATGTAGTCATAGAAGGGCTCGCCGGTGGAAAAGTTGGAAGCGTCGTTGAAGTAGGCCAGGATCGCCTCCGGGCTCATGCTCGCGAGGCTGTCATGCGGCAGCGTGGTCGCGCCGGTATCGGGCGCGAAGTAATACTCGTTGTGGCACTGACCGCAGGAGAGCGTGGCGGCGTCGATGTTCTCGAAGTCCTCGCCCACGCCGTCGATCAGATAGGTGTGCGTCACGGTGAACTCGCCCGGCGTGTTGGCGTGGCAGGTGTAGCAGCTGACAGGCTCGGTGATCTGCCCGATCAGATCGGCAAAGGGCAGCGTGTAGACGGCCGGCCCCTCTTCGTTGACCATGTTCGTGAACTGCGGGGTCTTGCAGGTCCAGCAGCTTGCCCTGGAGTTCGGGCCGATCCTCTCGGTCTGGAGGATATCGTCGATCGTAAAGCTGTGACCGCGGGCGCTCTTGTAGTCGCGGGAGAAGCCGTAGGGCTCGTACAGGACGCGCAGCATGGGGTAATCGACCAGGTAGTCGGTGACCTGATCGTTTTCACTGTTGGCGGCCCAGCTGCCGTAGATCTCCGGATAGCGGTCCGACCAGTCGGAGGCCAGCAGGATCGTCACGCCGGAGTTCGTCTCCACCTTGCGGGCGATCTGCTCCGCCCGGATCAGCGAGCCCCCGAAAACGCCCGGGGAGATCCCGCCGCTTTCAAGCGCGTTGATGATCGCGGCCTTGATCGCGTCGGAGCTGATGGTCGCGCCGGAAACGCCGTCCACGGCCAGAGACTGGCCCTGGAAGATGCGAACGGGCAGCTCGTCGACGGCGACGGAGCCGATGTTCTGGGTCTCGCTTTGCTCAAGGACCTTGATCTGATAGATCTGCTCCCCGTCCGTGACCACGGCGACCGTAATGTCCCCGTTGCGGCCCATGGCCGTTCCGGTCAGCGTCTGCGCCGTGGGCGGAACATCCCGGTCCCGCACGCCGGCGCGGGCGGGCATATGGGCCTGGATAGCGCTCGCCGCCGCGACCGCGAGCAGGAACAGCCCGCAGAGAACACCGGCCGCATCCAGCCAGAGCGCCCTCTTCTTTTTCTTGTCCGACCCTTTCAGGATCTCGCGTGCCCGATCCCATGTTCTCATTTCGGAAACCTCCGACAGCATGATGACAGGATATATCTGATACCATATTATACAGATCCTTCCGCGTTCCGTCAAGCAGACCTTTCGGGGAGGACGCCCGTCCGCGCGCCGCGGGATTGTTTACCGGCGGTTCACGATTCTTTTCCGCTTGGCACTTGCGCCGGGCGCGGAAACATGGTAAGGTATAGACAATAACAGAAAAGGAGCGTGATCCTCTTGGTCAAGATCATCATGGGTCTGAAGGGTTCCGGCAAGACAAAAAAGCTGGTGGAAATGGTTCGGGAAGCAGTCGATCTGGAGCACGGCGACGTCGTGTGCATCGAGAAGGACAAAAAGCTCACCTATGACATCCCTTATCAGGCCCGGTTGATCGACGCGGGCGAGTACGGCATCGGCACCTATTCCTTCCTGAAGGGCTTTATCAGCGGCCTGCACGCGGGCAACTATGATATCACCCACATTTTTATAGACAACTTCTTCAAGCTGGTGGACGACCGCTCTCCCGCCGCATTTGAGGATTTCGTCCTCTGGCTGGACGATTTCTCCGCGCGCCAGAAGGTGGAGTTCGTCGTCAGCGTCACCGCCGAGCCCGAATCGGTCGGGCCGGCCGTTGCCGCACACCTGATCTGATCATTTGAGGACCGCGGAGCGGTTCCGAACCGGAAAAACAACGATATGGAGAACGGCACAGCCGAATGGCTGTGCCGTTCTCCATATCGTTTTGCGCCGCCCGCGTCCTGCTTGGGCTGGGCGGGGATCATTGGAACAGCGACAGACTGCTCTTGACGATGCGGTTCACAAAGGAAATCACATCGTCCCGGCCGTACTTGTCATACCCGCCCACCACGACGTTCATCAGTCCGTTTGACAGATGGGTATAGAGCATTTCAAGCTCCGCCTCGGAGGCGCGGCGGAGCTGCCGCCTCCAGGCCGCGATGCTGGACGCTCTGGCAAGATCGATCATCTGTCCGAGGACGGAGGGGCTTGCGCCGCCGAAGATCAGCACGCGGCAGGCGTCCCCGTGCTGCTCCACCATGGTATAGAGCGCGGCGATCAGCGCGCTCACGTCAAAGCCGTCGATCAGGCCCAGGGATTGTCCGAAAGCCTCCAAAAGCTCCTGCTCGATGCTCTCCATCAGCGCAAAGCAGTCGCTGTAGTGGGCATAAAACGTCGCCCGGTTCAGTTCCGCCAATTCGCAGACCTCCTTAACGGTGATCTTATTGACCGGCTTTTCCCGCAGCAGGGACAAAAAAGACGCCTTTATCACGCGCTGCGTATAGCGCACCCTTGCGTCGCTTTTCCTCATATAACCACCTCGTACACAGAAAGTTTATCTTTTTCCGCGACACCCGATCGCTTTCTGTCGCTTTTCTTTCTCCCGGCGAGACATTGTTGATTGTTCTGCAGCCTGTTTATTATTATACTGTAGGCGTGAAAGATAATCAACACTTGTCTTTTTTAGGAGGGCAGCCTATGTTTCGTCGGTATCTTGTAACGGGAGCGACCGGCTTTCTCGGGCAGGCTGTGCTCGCAGAGCTGAAGGCGCGGGACGCGGAGATCCGCGCCCTGGTATTGGAGAGCAATCCCAAAGCCGCCGAATTGGCGCGCGAGGTTTCCGTTGTTTACGGCGATGTTTGCGACGACGCTTCGCTGGATCGCTTCTTTTCCGGCGCCGACGCCGAAACCTGCGTCATTCATTGCGCCGGTATCGTTTCGGTGGCCTCGCGTCCGGGAGATCGGATCTATCGGGTGAACGTGGGCGGCACGAACAATATCCTGCGTCACAGCGAAAGATGCGGCGTCGGCAAGCTGATCTATGTCAGCTCCGTCCATGCCATCCCCGAAAAGCCGAAAGGAAAAGAGATCGACGAGGAGACCGTGTTCTCGGCGGATCTGGTACGCGGGGATTACGCCAAGAGCAAGGCGATCGCGACAAAGCTTGTCTTCGAGGCGGCCGGCCGCGGGCTCGACGCCTGCGTGGTATTCCCCTCCGGGATCATCGGGCCGGGGGACGCGGGGAAAGGCAGCATGGCCAGGATGCTGCTGTCTTTTTTGTCCGGAAAGCTCCCCGTGGCGGTAAAGGGCGGCTATGATTTTGTGGACGTGCGCGACGTGGCCGCCGGGATCGTCGCCTGCTCGGAGCGGGGCCAGCCGGGACATGGCTATATCCTCTCGGGGCATTATGCTTCTATCCGCGACATTCTGGATGCGGCGAAGGACGCGCTGAAGATCAGACGCACGGTATCTTTCCTTCCGATCTGTTTTGCAAAGCTCCTCGCGCCTGTCTATGAAAAGCAGAGCCTGCGGAAAAAGCAAACCCTGTATTTCACCCCCTACGCCGTCGCCGTGCTCGATTCCAACGGTCGGTTCAGCCGGGCGGCCGCCGCAGCGGCCTTCGGATACGCCCCGCGCTCTCTGAAAAACAGCGTCCGTGACATGGCGCTTTGGCTGGATCAATTGAGAAAAGGCACGTGACAACCGGCACGGAAAAGCCCGTTTTATAAGGGTCCGGCGCCGGAAACCCGCTCCCTTTTGCTTTTCCGGACATGCGAAAAGGATGCCCCCTGCGGATGCATCCTTTTCGACAGGCCGTTTTTTTATTCCAGTTCCCGGTACATGGCCGGGGCGTCGGCCTTGCCGGCGCTCTCCCGGATCTCGGTCACCTCGACCTTCAGCGTGCGCTGGCCGAAGGCGATCTCGATCACGTCTCCCGGCTTGACTTGGTAGCCGGCCTTGACCGCACGGCCGTTGACGCTCACGCGCTCGGCGTCGCAGGCGTCGTTGGCCACGGTCCGCCGCTTGATCAGGCGGGAGACTTTTAAATATTTATCCAGTCTCATCGTTTCATCAAAAAAGCCAGCCGTCCGGACCGGATGGCTGGCTGTCAGTTTCTTACTTGTTGACGCAGTCCTTGAGGGCCTTGCCGACCTTGAAAGAAGCAACGCGGGAAGCGGGGATCTTGATCTCTTCCTTGGTGCGGGGATTGCGGCCGACGCGGGCGGGGCGCTCCTTCACCTCGAAGGAACCGAAGCCGACCAGCTGGACCTTCTCGCCGGCGGCGAGGGCGGCAGTAACGGATTCAAAAACGGCGCTGACGGCCTTTTCACTGTCCTTCTTGGACATGCCGGTCTTCTCTGCGACAGCAGCAACCAGTTCGATTTTGTTCATGTTTTTTCCTCCCAATATTTCGGCTTTACGCCGTTTATGATAGAGTTTTGCGCCCATTGCCCGGGTGCACTGTGAATCTACCATATTTTGCGCCTGGAATCAAGACTTATTTCAAAAATTGCAGTTTTTTTCTTGCTCGGAATCTACTCTCAGCGCATTCGGAGCAGTTTGGCCAGTTTTTCCCCGCCCGGAATGAGCTTCATATCCTCCCGGGAGATGGTGCGCAGAGCCACGGTCATGTACAGATAAAGGGCGACGGCCAGCAGGATCGTGAACGCCAGGCTCAGCAGCAGATGCATGCGCCCCGCGCCGGGGAGGAAGCGGTCGCCCAGCTCATACACGGCCCAGGCAAAGGCCGCCATCACAAGGGTGGAGGCCAGCGGGCGGATCAGGATCGCGCGCAGTTTGGGGTTTTTATCCAGAACCCGGCACAGGAAGATGAAGTCCATCACCGCCATGACGACATAGCTGGCCAGCGTGCCGATCGGCGCGCCGTAGATGTTGATCGCGCGGTCGGCGACGAGGAAATAGTTGACGGCCACCTTGACGAGACCGCCCACGATCATAGACAGCATCGGAAGCAGCTCCCGGCCTGACGCCTGCAGGACGGCGTTTTCCACCAGGACCATGCAGACGAAGAAGGACGCGACGCCCATGATGGCCAGAAGCGTCGTTCCGGCGGGATGGCTGACGGGATACAGCAGACGCATGACCGGCCCGGCCATGACCGCCAGCCCAGCGCCCATGGGCATGCTCAGCACCGAGGCGATCCGGAGGGAGTCCTCGGAGATCTTCGTGGCCGTGTCGTTTTCGCGGCGGACGATCGCGGCCGAGATGGCCGGGACGATGGAGATCGTCAGCGGCGTGATGATGGCGGCGGGCAGATTGAAGATCGTCTGCGCCTTGCCGTAGACGCCGTAGAGCTCTTTGGCCTCCTGGTAGGAAAAATGCGCCGCGGACTGGAGCCGTCCCATGCACAGGCTGGAGTCGACCAGGTTCAGGATCGCAAGGATGCTCGAGCCGAGTGCGATGGGGATGCCGATGCGCAGAAAGCGCCTGAAGATCTGCATGCTGCTGTCCGGCTCTTCCTCTTCTGCCTCCTCCTCTTCGGAAAAGTGCTTTCGCTTATACAGCCACATATACAGCAGCGCCGCGAGGGAGCCGGCCGTCACGCCGAAGATGGCGGCCGCCGAACCCATGGGCTTGCCGCGGCCGCCGCGGATCACGAGACTGGCGAGCGCCAGGCCGACGGCCACCTTGACCACGACCTCCAGGACCTGGCCCACCGTGGTGGGGATCATGTCTCCGAAGCCCTGGCAGTAGCCGCGGTAGGCCGAGACAAGGCACACCAGCAGCACCGAGGGCGCCATCGCGCGGATGCTCAGGGCGGCGTCCGGGTTGTGCAGGATATCGTGCGCGATCCAGCGCGGGAAGAGCAGCATGACCAGCGTGCAGGCCAGACCGATATACAGGAACGTCCACCAGGCTACGCTGAAGGTGCGCTGTACCTGCCGCGGGCGCCCCTCGGCGTTGGCCTCGGAGATCATGCGCGCCAGCGCGATGGGAAGGCCCGCCGTGGAAAGCGTCAGAAATACGTTGTAGACGTTGTAGGAAGCCAGGAACATGGAATACCCGTCGTCGCCGATGATGTTGGCGATCGGGATCTTGTAAATGGCGCCGAGGATCTTCATGACGATGACGCCGGCAGTCAGGATCGCCGCGCCGTGAAGATAGTTCTGGCCCTTATGCTTTTCCATATCGTTCCTCCTTTCGCGCTCTGTGCGGATAGTTAACACCGTTTCCCGCGCAAAATCAAGGGGAATGACCCATGCCGGGCTTTTACCCCAGCGTGCTGAGGATGTGCCGCGCCGCATGGACGCCGCTGGCCGAGGCATGACTGAGCGAATGCGTCACGCCGGAGCAGTCTCCGATCACATAGAGGCCGGGACGCTCTGTCTCCAGATTCTCGTCGATGCGGACCTCCATGTTGTAGAACTTGACCTCGACGCCGTAGAGCAGCGTGTCGTCGTTGGCCGTGCCGGGCGCGATCTTTTCGAGCGCATAGATCATCTCGATGATGCCGTCGAGGATACGCTTGGGGATCACGAGGCTCAGGTCTCCCGGCGTGGCCGCGAGCGTGGGGGTCACGAAGCTGTCACGGATGCGGCTTTCGGTGCTGCGCCGTCCGCGCACCAGGTCGCCGAAGCGCTGCACGATCACCCCTCCGCCCAGCATGTTGGACAGGCGGGCGATGCTCTCGCCGTAGCCGTTGGAATCCTTGAAGGGTTCGGAAAAATGCTTGCTGACGAGCAGGGCGAAGTTCGTGTTCCGGGTGTGCCTGCTCTTATCCTCATAGCTGTGGCCGTTGACGGTCACGATGCCGTTGGTGTTCTCGTTGACGACGACGCCGTGAGGGTTCATGCAGAAGGTGCGCACCAGGTCCTCGAACTTCTCCGTGCGATAGACGATCTTGCTCTCGTACAGCTCGTCAGTCAGGTGCGAGAAGATCTCCGCCGGCAGCTCGACGCGCACGCCGATGTCCACGCGGTTGGAGAGCGTGGGGATCTCCATCTCGCGGCAGACGGATTCCATCCATTTGCTGCCGCTGCGGCCGACGGAAATGATGCATACGGGCGCGCGGAAGGTCTGCTTTTCGGTCTCGGCCGCGTAGCCCTCCTCCGTCCGGCGGACGGAGAGCACCGGCGTGTTGAAGTAGAAATCGACCTTGTCCTTCAGTTCATTGAAAAGATTGCCGAGCACGACGTAATTGATATCCGTGCCCAGATGCCGCACCTGCGCGTCCAGCAGGTGCAGTCCGTTTTCCAGACAGGTGCGCTTGATCTTGGTATTGGCGGTGGAATAGAGCTTCGTGCCCGCGCCGCCATGACTGACGTTGATGCCGTCCACATACTGCATCAGTTCGATGGCCGTGTCCTTGCCCACATGCTCGTAGAGCGTGCCGCCGAACTGGTTGGTGATGTTGTATTTGCCGTCCGAGAAGGCCCCGGCCCCGCCGAAGCCGCTCATGATGCTGCAAACGGGGCACCTGACGCAGGCCTTGATCTTTTTGCCGTCGATGGGACACTTGCGCTGATCGAGCGGGCGGCCCAGCTCCAGAACGGCAACCTTCAGGCCGCGTTCGGCTTTGGCCAGCTCATAGGCCGAAAAGATCCCTCCCGGGCCGGCGCCGACGATGATGACGTCATACTGCAGATCTGCCATGGTTTTCCTCGCTTTCCGTTCCAAAAACAAAAGCCGTGCCTGTCGATCCTGCGGGAATCCACCGGCACAGCCACTAAATATCCTTGTTTTACTCTATCACAGCGCCCCGCGGCTGTCAAGTCTCCCTTGCCGGTACAGCGCGCGGAGCCGCCCCTCCCCGCCCGGAGGAAATCGGGCGGAAAAGGGCGGTGAGCGGCCCGGCAGGTCAGGCTTTTTGACGGTAGAGCGTATAGGTTTCCTTGTCCGTATAGCAGTAGATGCGGATGCAGTCCTCGTCGATGACCTCGATGTCGAAGAACGCGCCTTCCTCCATGTCCTCCTGCGTCAGAGAGCTGAGATCGGCCTCCCGGAGATAGTTGAAATACAGACCGTCTGTGATGCTGTAGAAGTACTTGTCATCGTCATTGTACGGGAACGGCAGATTATATGCGGTATCGCCGTCCTTTTTCATCTCGAAATAGGTCTTCCCGTCCCTGGTGAACCAGATGCCGAGCAGGAACCGTTCCGCCACGTTGATATGCTTCACGAGAAGCTCCTTCGTGTTCTCGAAGTCCAGATCCGAGACCAGCAGCTCGTAATCCTGATCGTTCAGGTCGCCCGCGGCCGCCCGGCACAGGATGCTGTACCTGTCGGCGTCCCGGTAGCCCCCGAGGATCTGCAGATACCGATAGCACAGGGAATTGCGCTCGGTATAGACCGCGGCCTCCGCCGACCTGTCGAGGTAGGCGTCCGCCACCGGCGTCGTATCCCCGTCGCGGTACATGGCGATCGCCAGCGGATAGATCGTCTCCCTGATGCCGTCGAGCTTCTGCCGGGAATCGAGATATCCCTGCTCCGCCAGCGTCTGAAAGGCCGCCGCCGCGCCGATATAGTCCTCCTGCTCCAGCAGGAGGCCCGCGTCGATGTAATCCAGCAGCAGCGGATCGTGCTTCTCCGTGATCCCGGGTGCAAAGAGGGTGGCCTTCGCCCGCTCATACTCTCCGTTGCCCGCGGCCTGCCTGGCCGCGTTGTAATTGAACATGTACCCGACGACGGCCAGCGCGGCCAACACGACCAGGACGAGCAGGATGATCCATCCTGTCTTTTTCTTTTTCGGCTTTCTGTTTTCCATGGCGCTTCCTCTCCTGTCCCCAGCGGCCTGCGCCGGAACGCAGGCGCTGCATCCTGTTTTTCCCTGCGGCACGGGAACGATCTCCCGCCCTCGAATCTTCCCCATGTATTCTATCACAGCACGACTGACAAAACAATCTCATTTTTCCTCCGCCGCTCTTTTCCGACGCGGAAAAACAGCCCGCTCCTAACCGGAGCGGGCTGTTTCCTGTCGTTTTTGCTGCGGTTCGATTACGCCTTGCGGACAGAGTCGATGTGACGGACGAGGTCGAGCATCTTGTTGGAGAAGCCCCACTCGTTGTCGTACCAGGCGACGAGCTTGACGAAGTGATCGTTCAGGGCGATACCGGCCTGCGCGTCAAAGATGGAGGTGTGCGCGTCGGTGCGGAAGTCGGAGGAGACGACCTCGTCGTCCACGTACTCGAGAACGCCCTTCATCGGGCCTTCGGAGGCGGCCTTCATGGCGGCGCAGATCTCGGCATAGGTAGCGGCCTTCTCGAGGCGGAAGGTCACGTCGACGACGGACACGTCCGGAGCGGGGATACGCATGGACATGCCGGTGAGCTTGCCGTTGAGTTCGGGGATGACCTTGCCGACAGCCTTGGCAGCGCCGGTGGAGGAGGGGATGATGTTGTTGTACACGGAGCGGGCGCCGCGCAGATCCTTCTTCTTGGGGAAGCCGTCGACGATGGCCTGGGTGGCGGTGGAAGCATGGACGGTGGTCATCAGGCCTTCGATGATGCCGAAGTTGTCGTTGACGACCTTGGTGATGGGCGCCAGGCAGTTGGTGGTGCAGGAGGCGTTGGAAACGAACTGCATGTCGGGCGTGTACTTCTCAAGGTTGACGCCGCAGACGAACATCGGGGTGTCATCCTTCGCGGGGCCGGACATGACGACGACCTTGGCACCGGCGTCGATGTGAGCCTGGGCCTTGGACTTTTCCAGATACACGCCGGTGCACTCGAGGACGTACTCCACGCCCAGCTCGCCCCAGGGGATGAGGGTGGCGTCGCGGTAAGTCTTGTCGGAGAGAACCTTCACGACCTTGCCGTTGACGGTGACGGTGCTGTCCTCGTCATTGCCGACGACTTCGCCGTCGAAGCGGCCGTGAACGGAATCGTACTTGACGCAGTAAGCGATGTGGCTGGCAGGATGGCCGGGGGCGTTGATGGCGACGACCTCGATGTCGTCAGACTTGATGGCGGCGCGGAAAGCCAGGGAACCGATGCGGCCGAAGCCATTGATGCCGACTTTGATCATGTGTGATATCCTCCATTAATAATTTGATTACAGATACAGACCGCACAGCGGAAAAGTTTTCCGCTCTGCTTGTTCAAATTGTAACATATACTATAAACAAAAATCAAGATTTCATCCCCGGGAAGTCGTTGAAATTTCGCTGAAATTTTAAGCCATTTTACGCTTTTCGGAGGCGAAGTCTTGTATATTTTGTCGAGCTTTGTTAAACTTGTACCGTAATCTATGCGATGGGAGTGCTGCTATGTTTCCGCTTTCCTCCGATATCCTGACGCTCACCGACGAAGCTGCCGTTCTGGCAGAGAAGGGATCGATCCGCTTTGCCAACGCCGGCGCCAGGGAATGTCTGGGCGAAGACTGTGTCGGCAAGAGCGTGGCGGCCGTGTTCGGGCCGGATATCGCCGGCGTGCAGGCGCCGAGCTTCGCGGCCGACGTCTCGCTGTCCTGCGGGCGCCGCCTCGTGCGCGTCAGCCGCGCCGAGGGCGTGGAGCTGATCTTTCTGGCCCGCCCGGACCCGAAGCCGGAGCTGCTCTCCAGCGCCTTTCTCTATACCATGCGGTCCCATCTGGCCACCCTGGAGCTGCTCAACGAACAGCTGCGCGGGCGTCCGGATCTGGCGGGAGATGAGAGGCTGATGCGCGACCTTGCCGCCGCAAGCAAATGCTGCTTCAGCTTTTCGCGCCTGCTCTCCAACGCATCCAACGCCTATGCGATCTTTCGCGGCGAGCTTCCGGTGAAGTCGGCTGCGGTCGATCCGGCCGCTCTCTGCACAGCGCTGGCGGATACGCTCGGGCCGATGCTGCCGGAGATCCGCTTCTGCGTACGCGCCGACGCGCATCCGCTCCTGTGGGCGGATCCGGACCTGCTGCACAGCCTGCTGCTGAACCTGATCTCCAACAGCGTGCGGCACGCGGCCGGTCTGAGCACGATCAGCCTGGGCGTCCTGTCCACCAGCGAGCATGTGATCCTCTCCGTCAGCGACGACGGCTGCGGCATCCGTCCCGATCAGCTCCACGACATCTTCAGCCGCTACCGTTACGGCTTTGGGCTGACCGATCTCTCGGCGGGAGCCGGGCTGGGACTGACCGTGGTGCGCGGCATTGCGGAAGCACACGGCGGTATCCTCCTGCTGGAGAGCCGGGAGGGCAGAGGCACCACGGTGCGCGTCTCTCTCTCCCGCGGGCACGGAACGGGCGAGCTGCGCGCGCCGGAGAGCGTCTATCTCACCGGGATGCGGGAGATCCTGACCGGGATGGCCGATTGTCTGCCGGCAGACTGCTTCCGCGAAAAATACCTCGACTGAAAAAGGACCGGCCAGGAGGCCGGTCCTTTTTATTCCTCCAGCACCTTGCCGAGCACGCGCAGCGGCAGCTCCGGCGAGACGGAGATATCCTCGTATTCCGGGTTGAGTGAATGGAGCACCATCCGGTCGCGGCGGGCGGCAAGCTGCTTGAGATAGGCGCTGCCGTCATACAGGAAGATGCCGATCTCCCCCGTCATCAGGCTGCGCTGCTGGCGGACCCAGACGGTCTGCCCGTCATGAAAGCGGGGCTCCATGCTGTTGCCCGCCACACGCACGCCGAAATGAGCGCCCTCCGGCACCTCCCGGCCGACCTCGACCATCTCGTAGTTCTCGCCGTCGAGAAACTGCCCCGTACCGGCAGAGACGGCCAGCGAATACAGCGGCAGCGAGCGCTTCCGCCAGCTCTCCTCCGGAGCGGGGGCGTAACGGCCGCTGTCGCGCAGGAGCTGGACATAGTCGAGCGCCAGCCGGCGGCCCCTGGCGTTCAGCCCGGAGAAAAGGCCCTCGCTCCCCCGGGTGAAGGCGCCGCGCACGTCCTCGATCTCAAGCACGCGGCACAGGGCCAGGAACTGTCTGGCATTGGGCAGCGTCAGCCCTTTTTCCCATTTGCTCACCGCCTGGTTGGTCACCGAAACTCCCCGCAGGCTCAGCGCCTGCGCCAGCTCCGTCTGGCTGAGGCCGAGTTCCCTGCGCCTCTCGGCAAGCACTTCTCCGATCTCTTCAAACATCTTGTATACCTCGTGTGAAAACCGCAGGCAGCGTTTTGATCCTACTGCCTGCAGTATAACATATCCCGGATATAAAAGCAACTGTTTTTATCCGATCCGGATAATCTCCCGTTCCGTTGCGATCCCCTGCACAGGCAGGTCCCAAGGCTCGTCCGGCAGGGACGGCAGCTCCTGGCAGGCGAAGGCGGCGCAGAGACGCAGCGCGCCCGGACAGCGGGCCAGATAGCGGTCGTAATATCCGCCTCCGTGGCCCAGCCGACTGCCTGAGCGCGCAAAGCCTACGCAGGGGATCAGGATCAGATCGAAGCTCTCCGGCTCCAGAAGCGGCGAGCGGGCCGGATCCGGCTCGCGCAGGCCGAGACAGCCGCGGACGAGCGCGTCCTCTCCGGCCGGCGCGCGGGCTTCCATCTCACCCGCGCCGAGGACGCGCGGAAAGGCAAGCTGCACGCCCCGCGCCAGCAGGACGCGGTGCAGCGCCGCCAGATCTGCCTCGTCCTCCGCCGCCAGATAGGACAGGACGCGGCGGGCCGTCTCCAGCTCCGGCAGCGCGGCCAGGCGCCGGCAGACCGCCGCAGAGGCGGCCGCGCGCTCTTCGGGCGTCATGCTCCGCCTGCGCTGAAGGCAGAGCCGCCGGAGCGCGGCCTTGTCAGTATTCATAGATCCCGCCGCCGATGAACTCGCGGATCAGCGAGTCTGGCGCCACAAGGCCCTCGTCGATATGGCCGAACATCTGCAGCGCGGGCAGCACCGAACGCAGTTCGTCAAAGCGCTCGATCCCCTCCGGCACAGACTGGAACAGCTCCGTCGCCGTAGCGTTGAACACCGGCAGCTCATAGGGCAGCGAGGTGTCGAACTGGAAATCCGCCTTTTCCCGGTACGGGGAAATATACTGCTTTTCTCCCCGGCGGACGTTGGCCCACATGCTCATCGTCTCCGCCGGAGAGCTGCCGCGAAACTTGAAATCACGCACCATGCGTCGCACGAGCCGGAACCAGGTGCTCTTGAAGATCGTCCGGCCGCCGAACTCCACGTTGGTGCGCGCCGAGATATAGAGCTTGAAGGCCTCGGGGTGGCGATCGGTGATCATATCGTTGAGCGCGTGGATCCCCTCGAAGATCGCGATCTCGTCCTTGCCGAGCTTGATGGATTTCGAGGGCTCCTGGATGCGCATCCTGCGCGAAAACTCATATTTCGGCACATAGATGCGCCTGCCCTCGCTGAGCATGGTGAAGTGCCGGTTCATCAGCTCCATGTCCAGGCACAGCGGCGATTCGAGATCGTAGTCGCCCTCCGGGGTACGCGGTGTCGTCTCCGGACTGACGGTGTTGAAATAGTCGTCCATACCGACGTAATGCGTCCCGATCCCGCGCCGTTCGAGCGCCTCGGCGATCTTCATGGCCGTGGTCGTTTTGCCGGAGCCGGAAGGCCCGGACAGCAGCACGATCGGGCTGCGGACGCTGTTTTCGGCGATCAGCTCCGCCGCCTGATCCACCAGCGCGTGATAGGCCGCGTCCGATTCCTCCAGAAAGCTTTTGGGGTCGGCGACGGTTTTATAGTTGATCTCTTTCAGCAGATATGCCACGGTCATCCATCCTTTCTTTCCCTGTAAAACACAGCGATCTGTCCCTTGTCGGAGCAGGTCTTTTCGATCGATCCGATATATTCCTTCGGGTATTTCGGCGCCATCAGGCGCAGATTCCGCCCGCCGTCGGTCCGGATGAGCTTGGTCGAGCCGCCCGCGCCCATCGCCAGGATGCTGCACAGCTCCTCCATGATGCAGATGTTGTAGAGGTTGACCGTGCCGGGCCGGGCCCATCCGACGTTCTCAAAGCCGCCGGACATGAATTTCTGCCGATAGAGGTAATAGGGCTCGTAGCCCTCGCCGCGCAGCCGGGATCCGGCCAGATCGAGCATTTCGCCCACCGCCTCCGGCGACGGGAGCGCCGCGCCCTCCGTCATGATGCGCGAGCCCTTCTTCAGGCTCAGCGTATGCACCGTGACGTTCTCCGGCGCCAGGGCCAGCACGGTCTCCAGCGTTTGTGCGAAGCCCTCCGGCGAATCGGCCGGCAGGCCGGCGATCAGATCCATATTCACGGCAAAGCCGCCCACGCGCCCGGCCGTTTCCAGCGCAGACTCGATATCGGCGGCCGTGTGTCTGCGGCCGATGGCCTCCAGCACCTCGTCCCGCATCGTCTGGGGGTTGACGCTGATGCGGTCCACGCCGTGCCGGCGCAGCACGCGGAGCTTTTCCTCCGTGATCGTGTCCGGCCGCCCGGCCTCCACCGTATACTCCCGCAGCGCGGAAAGGTCGAAGCTTTCCTCCAGACGTGCGCAGAGGGCCTCCATCTGTCCGGCGGAGAGCGTGGTCGGCGTCCCGCCGCCCATATACAGGCTCACCGGGCGCAGCCCCAGATCCTTCACCTGTCGGGCCACGGCCGCGATCTCCCGCTCCAGCGCCTGCAGGAAAGGCTCGATCAGGCCCATGCTCTTTTCCACGGACTGACTGACGAAGCTGCAGTAGGCGCAGCGCGTGGGGCAGAACGGGATGCCGACGTAAAGGCACACGTCCCGCGGCGCAAGACTGTCGGAAGCATGCAGCGTATGCCGGCTCGTGTCCAGGCACAGCGCCGCCCGCTCCGGGCTGACGTCGTATTCGTCGATGAAGCGGCGCACCGCCTCTTCCCCGTCCAGCCCCTGCCGCAGCAGCGGCGCCATGAGCTTGCCGGGCCTCACGCCGGTCAGCGCGCCCCAGGCCGGGCGGGCATGCCCGGCGCGCAGCGCGGCGCGGTACATCGCGTTTTTCACCAGACGCTGTCCGGTCCGATCCGCCGCCGGCGCGTCGGAAAACAGCGCCGTCGGGGCGCTCGCCCGGCCTCTCCACAGCTTCTGCCCGCAATGCAGGGCGCAGGTCGCAGTGGTCCGTTCGGGGCCGCGGCTGAGGCGGATCTCGATCCTGTCCCCCTCCGGACGGCCCTCCGGATACTCGGGGCGCTCCTCCGGGAAAAGCGTCAGGAGCATCTGCTCGACCGCGTATTGATATTGATGTCCGTACAGGTAAAGCTTCACGCGCGTTCCGTTCTTTCCGCCGCACTTCCGTGCGTTCCGTCACAGTTTCCCCACCTGGTCGTGGAAAAGCGAATTATTTTGTTCTTTTCCCTCCACCCGTGGAGAAAACCGTCGGGCAGAGACAGAAACAGTATAGCATATGCCGGGCATGAACTCAAGAATGAAAAAAGACGGGAAAAAATCGAAAAAAACATTGGATTTTTTCTATAATCTGGTATATAATAATACTGTGAGTAATATGATAGGGGTATTGTAGGATGTATTCGGTCGGTGACAAGATCATATATGGAGAGACCGGCGTTTGCACCGTTGAGAGCATCGGCCCGCTGGAAATATCTGGTGCGCCGAAGGACAGGCTCTATTATTCTCTCCGGCCGTTGGTCGGCAGCGGTACCTATTTTGCCCCGGTCGATTCCGGGGTCTACATGCGTCCCGTGATGTCCCGGGCCGAAGCGGAGGCTCTGATCGACGCCATGCCGGGGATCGAGCCGGCGCTCTGCAACGACAGCCGCTTCAACCATGTGGACGCCTTTTACAAAGAGCTCTTCCGGCAGCACAGCTGCGAGGCTCTTGTGTCCATCGTCAAGGGGCTGCACTGCCGCATGGCCGAACGCAAGACCAAGAGCAGCCGCGCGGAGGCCACCATGAAGCGTGCGCGGGACATGCTCCACGGGGAACTCTCGGTCGCGCTGGATCTCGATATCCGCGAGGTCGAGAGCTACATAGACAGCCGCATCGGATCGATCACGGAATAACAGCGCCGGGCCGCGGGCCTGACGCTGTTTTTTTTGAGGGGAGTCTTGACAAGGGCTCCCTTCCCGTTTACTCTGAACAAAACCGCCGCCGCGGAGGGAGGTGCGAGCCATGGAGCTCTTCGGACGCTTTTATCTGGATAAGGAAAAGGACATCGTCGTCGATCTGTACCGGGAGGGGGAGACGCTCTCCTACGTCCTGCGCACGCCCAACCATCACACGGGCAACCTGATCCGCAATCTGGCCCGCCTCTGTGATCTGCCTCTGGAGACGGATGAGCTGGGGCTGCTGGTCATCCGCGGCACGATCCCCTGCTATGTGGACGGAGCCAACCGCCGGCTGTATATCTTCCGCATGGGCAACACCAAGATCGCCAACATCTTTCCCGACGGGACCGTGGAGATGAAGGCCTCCATCCCCGCCATCTCCAAGACGCTGATGAGCCAGACCAAGGACTACCGGCTCAGCGTCGGGCGGACCATCGTCAAGACCTATCTCTTCGACGACTGCAAGTTCCGCACCGATCTGCACACGCATATGAGCGCCAATCTGGAACCGGAGATCCTGATCGCGCTCGGGATCCGGCACCAGATCCGCTATCCGCTCTACTACATCAAAAAGTTAGGTCTGCGCTGTTCGGACGCACAGCGGGAGGCCCTCGCCGCCGCGCGCACGGAGGCTGCCGCCGCGCTGGCAGATTCTCCGCTGACGGGCAAATATCTGGATCGGAAGATCGACGACAACTGTTTTCTGAATTTTGCCGATCTGATCTTCGGCAATCTTCCGGACGCAGCATGGAACATCGCGCGGATCCGCGTCTCGCTCGCCGTGCCCAGGGACGGCCAGGCGGTCTTCGCCGATCTGGAAAAGGTCTATCTCTATCGCTATGTCTTTACCCGCGGGCGCAGCACGGAGGAGCGGATCGAGCTGGGAGATCCGGCGCTCATCCCCGACGCTGCGGTCGCCGACGCGCTGGCGCAGATGCTCCGTGACCGCGAGGATCCGGCCTACCGGGACAACAGTCTGTTTCAGAACAAGCTGCTCTGGATCGCCAGGGGCTATCGCCGCAACGGCATCGAGTATGCGGAGATCTCGGACACGAGCCTGCTCAAGGCGGAGCTCTCGCCCTCCCTGCTGCGGCAGATCCACGCCGTCATGCCCGCCGTCACGCGCGAGACTGGGGTCCTGCTCCGCTTTCTGTGCGCCGTCCGGCGCGTCCCGCTGACCATCGTGCGCGACGCCGTCACGCCGAACGACTACCTGTCGGAAAACCTGCAGGTCCTGCGGGCGATCGCCGCCGATCCCTACATAGCGGGCAGCGATATCGTGGGCGAGGAGATCAACGACATCGGCGAGCTGGGCGGTGTGATCCGCGAGCTGGCCGCCGTCGCGGCGGAGAATCCCGGCTTCGTCATCCGGATCCACGCCGGGGAAAACGACAGCCTGCGCGACAACGTGGCCGGCAGCATCCGCTGCGTCCGCGAGGCGCTCGCCCCCGGGCAGCCCATGCCGCCGCTCCGCATCGGGCACGGGCTGTATACCTCGAACCTGCGGTCGGCGCGCGGCCGCAGGCTGATCCGGGAGCTTTTGGACGACCGCGTCGTTCTGGAGTTCCAGATCACCTCCAACGTCCGGCTCAACAACCTCAGCGACCTTGACCGCCATCCGCTCCGGCAGTATCTGCGCGAGGGGATCCGCTGCGTGCAGGGCACCGACGGCGGCGCCCTCTACGGCACCAATTCCATCGATGAGGAGCTCTCGCTCGAGAAGCTGCTCGGGCTCAGCCATGAGGAGCTGTGTCAGATGCGCCGGGCCGAGGAGGAGATCCGTATGGAGAGTCTCCGCATCTTTGCGCAGAAGAAGGCCCGCTTCCGCGCGCTGTCCGGCGGAGAGGAACCGGAGCTCTTCTACGCCCGGCGCATCCGGGAGACTGCGCGGGTCGAGTCCGTCCTGTGGCGCGGCAGCGCGCGCGTCGACGCGCGCGAGGCCCTCGCCTCCCGTATCCGGGAGCTGCCGGCGGACCGATTCCCGATCATTCTGGCCGGCGGCAGTTTCAACGGCGACAGGCACAGCACCCGCGTCGGCGAGGATGGAAAGCGCCTGATCGAGGAGCTGCTGCGTCTGGCGGATCCTGAAAAGGTCTTTTTCGTGATCGGCCACAGGCTGAGCGGCTACGAGCGCTTTCTGGCGGAGCAAAACGCCGGGCGCTTCGCGCTCTTTGCCATCGTGCCCTCCGCGCTCAGCGCCGCCGAGCGCAGCCGCCTGCTCCGTGCGGGCGTCTCGGTGCGGCTGTCCGTGGAGCCGAGCGGGAACGGCCTGTACAAGAGCTTCGCCTATGAGCTGTTCAAGCGCCGCCCCTCCGTGCTGCTGGCCTTCGACGGCAAGTCCCCCGCCGCCAATCTCGTACAGGAGGCCAGGAACGGCCGGGAAAAATGCGATATCTACGTGGACGAGCGCTGCCGGGTGCTCCGGGCCAAGGCCCGCACGCTGCAGGGCTATGTCCGTCCGCTCGGCACGGCGGAGACATCGGCCGGCAGCATTCTGGCGCGCCACGGCCTGCTGAAAGAGACCTGAACGAAAAAAGACGGCCCTGCATGCTGCAGGGCCGTCTTTTTTATGTCTCACATGCTCTCGGGGGCCGAGACGCCCACGAGGGAGAGCGCGTTTTTCAGCGTGATGCGCGTGGCCTGGATCAGGCCGAGGCGCTGGTTGGTCAGCTCCGGGTCCTCCGGCACGTTGACCCGGGTGGCGTTGTAATAGCTGTGGAAGACCTTGACGAGCGCGAGCACATAGTCCGTCAGCCTGTTCGGCTTGCGCAGCGCGGCGGCGTTGGCAACCTCCGCCGGGAACTCTCCGATCATCTTCAGCAGCTGCAGCTCCTTCTCGTCGGTCAGCCGTCCGTAGCTCTCCGCCCTGACGAAGGCGGGCACCTTCGGATTGCGCAGGATGGAGCACATGCGGGAGTGCGCGTACTGGGCGTAAAAGACGGGATTGTTGTTGTCCTGGGAGCGGGCCAGCTTCAGATCGAGATCCATATGGGAGGAGACGTCCTTTGAGGCGAAGAACCAGCGGGCGGCGTCCACGCCGATATCCTCGCACAGCTCCCGGATCGTCAGGGCGTTGCCCGTGCGCTTGGACATCTTGACCTCTTTCCCGTCCTCCACCATGCGCACCATCTGGATCAGATCCACCTCGAGCGTGCCCTTCGGATAGCCCAGGGCGGTCAGCGCCGCCTGCATGCGCGTGACATAGGAGTGGTGGTCGGCCCCCCAGAGATCGACCAGCAGCGGGTAGCCGCGCTCGATCTTGTGGACGTGGTTGGCGATATCGGGAGTCATATAGGAAAGGGTCCCGTCGCTCTTGCGCAGGACGCGGTCCTTGTCGTCGCCGTAGCCGGTGCTCCTGAACCAGAGGGCGCCGTCCTTCTCGTAGGTCAGGCCGAGTTCCTCCATGCGTTTGAGGCATGCCTCGATGCGTGCGCGCCCGTTTTCGTAGAAATAGGTCTCGTGCATCCAGGAATCGATCCGGACGCGGTAGAGCCGCAGGTCGCGGTCGATCTTCTCGAGCTCGCGCTCCTTGCCTTCCCGCATGAAGTATTCCAGCCGCTCCTTCGGATCGGCCTCCAGCCATCTGTCGCCGTCCTTTTCCGCGATAGCGCGGGCGATCTGGCGCACGTCCTCACCGTGGTAGCCGCCCTCCGGCAGCGGGTATTCCCGCCCGAAGCACTCGCAGTAGCGGGCGATCAGCGATTCGCCGAGCATGACGATCTGGTTGCCCGCGTCATTGACGTAGTATTCGCGCAGCACCTCCCAGGAGCTGGCCTCCATCAGCCGGCAGATGCAGTCGCCCCAGGCCGCGTTGCGGGCGTGCCCGCAGTGCAGGTCGCCGGTCGGGTTGGCGGAGACCCATTCGACCAGGATCTTCTTCCCCTTGCCGGACTCGTTGCGGCCGTAGTCGTCCCCGGCGTCGAGCACCTGGTTGATCAGCGCGGCCAACGTGTCGTTCTTCAGGCGGAAGTTGATGAAGCCCGGCCGTGCGACCGTGATGGTTTCCGCCTCGGGGAGAAGCTCCCGCAGCTTTTCGGCCAGCGCCTCCGCGATCTCCATGGGATTCCTGCGTACCTCGCGCGCCAGCTTCATCGCCGTGCTGGTCGCGTAGTCCCCCAGCCTGGGGTCCCGCGGCGTCTCCACGACGAGGACGCTCTGATCCGTCTCCAGGCCGTATACGGCCCGGATCGCCTCGCGCAGCGCGTCATAGATCTTCTGTTCCAAATCGCTCATGCAGTTGTTCCTCCCTGTCCGGCCCCGCGGACCGAACGCCGTTACTATACCACAAACGGGGCGGATTTCAAGTTTTTTCCGGTTCGTCGAGCTCCAGGCGCATCAGCACCAGCTCCTGCCAGCCGCTGAAGCGGGAGCGGAAGCCGCGCGGATTGCGGCCGTATTCCGCAAAGCCGAAGCTGCGGTAGAGCGCAAGCGCGGCCCCGTTCTCCGCGACCGCCTCGAGCTCGAGCTGCGCGAAGCCCGCTTCGCGGGCGCAGGCGATGCACGCCGCCGTCAGCGCCCGGCCGATCCCCCGGCCCCAGGCGTCCCTGAGCACGCTGATCCCGAATTGTGCGCGGTGCGCGCGCTTCTCTCCCCGGCCGATCGCTCCGATCCCGGCCATGCCGACGATCCTGCCGTCCATGACGGCAAGGAGCTGGGCCTCCCGCGCGCTTTGCCCGGCCTCGTGCAGGAAGCGGCGCTCCGTCTCAAGCTCCAGGCTTTTCTCGTCCGCGTAGGAAGCCAGAAAGTCCGTCTCCTCATGGGTGCGGCGATACAGCTCCATGACCGCCTCCGCGTCCTCCGCGGCCGCGCTGCGGATCAGACAGTCCGCCCCGTTTTTCAGGCGGATCCTTTTTTGCATCTTCACGGTCTGCTCTCCTCATAGACCCGACGCAGGCGCGCCACTTCTTCCTCGGGCATCGGCGGCTGGAGCGGATTGTTCCCGACCCGGTAGCAGGCCTCAAAGCAGGGGATCACATCCACTCTCCGGACCTCCGGACGCAGATCCACGCGCGCATAGAGGCCGTTGTCGAGCGCAAAGATCGCATGGTCGCGATAGTAACCGACATAGGAGACGATCTCCGGCTTCCGGTATTCTTTTCCGCTGAGCGCGTACAGCTCGGGCGTGTCGGCGGCGAAGACCGCGGCGATCTCATGTCTGCCCGCCTCTCCGAGCGCGGCGGCGACCGCCTCCGCCAGCGGGAAGCGGTAGTACTGCGTTGACAGGAAGGGCATGACCACCGAGCGGCAGCCGAGCTCCTCCGCCCGCTGATACACGCTCTCATAGCAGCGGCGCAGCACCAGCATCTCGTTCGCCTTGCCGGTGAGCCAGTGCGGCGCCGCACAGAGAAGCAGCCGGCGGAAGGGCAGACCGCAGGGTGCGGCGGGCACGCAGGACCCGACCGGAAGGAAGCTCTGCCGCCTCAATTCGGCGCGCAGCGCTTCGCCGCCCGCCTCCGCCAGGCGGCGGCAGGCGCGGCCCCCGGCCGCACGCAGTCCGTTTTCCACGCAGAGCACGGCGGCGTCCGCCCGGACGCCGAGGATATCCTCCTGTGTCACAAAAACAGACATGTTTCCCCTCCGATCACGGGCCTCTGCCGGCCCTGCTTCACTTTAGCATAGCTTTTGCACGCATGCAAGCGCCTTTTCCGCGAAAAAAGGATCCCCGTCCGGCGACGGGGATCCTCGGATCGCTGTGTGCAGGGAAAGCTGCCGCTTACTTCAGGAAGCCGAGGTTCTTGACGATGGGAACCTCTCTCGCCTGGCCCTTGCAGGCGCGGAAGAAGCAGATGATCTGGACGACGAACAGAATCGCAAGGCAGACGCCGCCGGCGATCGGGACGATGAAGGTCCAGAACAGGACCGCCGTCGCGAAGGAAAGGATCGCCTCCACGATGCTGATCTTGAGAGCCTGGCGGACATGGAAGCGGGCGTAGCCGGAATTGGGCGCAGCCAGCAGCGTGATGATGATGCCGATGAGGCCGAGCAGATACACGAGGATGCCGTAGATCTTGTTTTCGGCGATGTCGGCAGGATCGTACTCCAGGGTATGATCGCTGGGATCCGCGACGGGGACCGGTACGGGGTTGTAGTCTGCGCCGAGCTGGGCACCGCAGACGGTGCAGAAAGCGGCGTTGTCCTCAACCTGGGCACCGCATCTGGGACAGATTTTCATATGTATGCCTCCTGTCTTGTTTTTCGAGGTTCTATCTTCTCGATTGGCGCTATTTTATCACAGTCGTTTCTCTGCTGTCAATGCGGCGGCTTCAATAATTTTGAAATTCTGAAGCGCGTGTTTTTTTGTTTGACAAAGCCCGCTCAAATGTCTATCATGAATCCGGGAGATTTCCCTATTATGACTGAAAAAGGAGGAAACGTCATGGACGCTGGAAGCAGTACCGGCTCAGCAGGCCGAAGTCCGTTTGGGAAGCCGCGTTTCGTGCGTTTCCCGATCTGCATCTGAAACCTGAGCTTCGGTCTGCCCGTCGGTCTTTCCCTGATCTGGACGAAATCCAAGCAAGGAGGAATCACGATGGCAGTACACGCAGTGACCGTCGAAAAGACGATTCGGGCACTTCTCGCAGAGAAAAAATATCAATCGCTGAAAGACATCCTGATCACGCTGGAGCCGGCGGATATCGCGGCCGTCCTCGAGCAGCTGGACAGGGATCGCGTTCCGCTGCTGTTCCGTCTTCTGCCGAAGGAGGCTGCGGCGGAGACCTTCGCCGAGCTCGAGCCCGAATGGCAGGAGCTGCTGATCCGCGGCTTTTCGGACACCGAGCTGCATGAGGTCGTCAACGAGCTTTACGTGGACGACGCGGCGGATCTGGTCGACGAGATGCCGGCCAACGTGGTCAAGCGCATCCTCGCCCAGGCAGATCCCCAGATGCGCCGGGAGATCAACGAGATCCTGCGCTATCCGGAGAATTCCGCCGGCTCGATCATGACCACGGAATACGTCTCCCTGCGGCCGCAGATGACCGTGGCGGAGGCGATCACCCGCATCCGCCGGACAGGCGTGGACAAGGAGACGATCTACACCTGCTACGTCACACAGGAGCGCAAGCTCCTGGGCGCCGTCTCCGTGAAGGATCTGCTGCTGACCGCGGACGACAACACGCCCGTGGCGGAGATCATGGACGAAAACGTGATCTCCGTCAACACGCTGACCGACCAGGAAGAGGTCGCGCAGATGCTGTCCAAGTACAACTTCCTGGCCCTTCCGGTCGTCGACAACGACGGGCGCATGGTCGGCATCATCACCTTCGACGACGCCATGGACGTCCTCGTGGAGGAGACCACGGAGGACATCGAAAAGATGGCCGGTATGCTCCCCTCGGAGAAGACCTATCTGCGTTCCTCCGCCTGGGATCTGTTCCGGCACCGCATCCCCTGGCTGGCGCTGCTCATGGTCTCGGCGACGTTCACCGGCATGATCATCACCGGCTTTGAACACGCCCTGGCCGCCCAGGTCGTGCTCACGGCCTTCATCCCCATGCTGATGGACACCGGCGGCAACTCCGGCTCGCAGGCTTCCGTCACCATCATCCGCGCGCTGAGCCTGGGCGAGCTCAGCTTTGCCGACGCGCCCCGGGTCGTCTGGAAGGAGATCCAGACGGCCGTCCTCTGCGGCGTGGCGCTGGCGACGCTGTGCTTTGCCAAGATCATGCTGTTCGACCGTCTGCTGCTCGGCAACACCGACATCACCGTTATGACGGCCTTCGTCGTCTGCTTCACCATGGCGCTGACGGTGCTGATCGCCAAGGTCGTCGGCTGCGCGCTGCCCATGGCGGCCAAGCGGATCGGCTTCGACCCGGCCGTCATGGCCAGCCCCTTCATCACCACCATCGTCGACGCGCTCTCTCTGCTGGTCTATTTCGGCATCGCCAGCGCGCTGCTCTTTCACGGCTGAGACGCATGCGGTGCTCTCGGCCCCGGACGTGTCCGCCTCCCGCGATCGGAAAGACCGCGGGAGTTTTTTATATCCCTGTGCCGAAACCCGCGCCGCGGTTTTCGGTCTCCGGCGCGGGATTTGCCTTTTCCTGCGTTTTGCTGTTGCGCTTTTTGGATGTTAATGGTAAATTACTGGGATAGATAGATTATCGGCGGATGCCGCATCGCGCCGGGATACGACATCCTTGCTTTCGAAAAAGCAGCGAAGGAGAAGCAGGCATGGAACAGGCACATCTGTATCGTGAGACCAGTCTGGATCGCATCCAGTCCCCGGAACAGCTCAACGACTATCTGCGCGTCACCAATCCCAGCGTCTGGGTGCTGCTGACGGCGGTGGTCCTGCTGCTGGTCGGCTTTCTGATCTGGGGCTCTTTGACCTATATCGACAGCGTCACCTACGGCGCGGCGCAGGTGGACGGCGGCGTGATGACGATCCGCTTCGACGACGAAGAAGCGGCGGAAAACCTCGAGGTCGGCATGCGCGTCACGATCGGCGAAACAGCCGCCGGGATCCGCAGCCTCGGGTGTGACGAGCTCGGCCCCTTCGCCATCGCCGACGCCGATCTTCCCGACGGGATCTACGAGGCCTGCGTGCACTATAAGCAGACCCAGATCCTGAAGCTCCTGTTCCATTGAGGGGCCGCGCATGAGGAAGGATCGGCTCAAAAAGCCCGTGGTCGGCGGCGTGGCCAGAGTGCCCGTCGTGATGCAGATGGAGGCGCTGGAATGCGGCGCCGCCTCGCTGGCCATGGTCATGGCTTATTACGGGAAATGGGTGCCTCTGGAGCAGGTGCGCCTGGACTGCGGCGTTTCCCGCGACGGTTCCAACGCCAGGAACATGCTTCTCGCCGCCCGCAGCTACGGCATGGAGGCGGCGGGCTTCCGCTGTGAACCGGCCGCGCTCCGGGAGGAGATCTCCCTGCCCTGCATCATCCACTGGAACTTCAATCATTTTGTCGTTCTGCGGGGCTTCCGGGGCAAGTACGCCTATATCAACGATCCCGCCCGCGGAGACGTCCGGATCGACATGGAGGAATTCGACCGGGCCTTTACCGGGATCTGCCTGCAGATCACGCCCGGCCCCGATTTTCAGCCCGGCGGTCGGCGCAAGAGCACGATAGCCTTCGCCCGCAAGCGCCTGGTCGGCGCCGGGGCCGCGGTGGCTTTTGTGATGCTCTCCACGGCGATCGGCTATCTGTTCGGGATCATCAACCCCGTCTTTTCCAATTTCTTTATCGACCGGCTCCTCACCGGCGAGAACCGCTCGCTGCTGATGCCCTTCCTGGGGCTGCTCGCGCTGATGGGTCTGGCGCAGATCCTCGTCGCCTGGATCCAGGCGATCTATTCGCTGAAGATCAGCGGGAAAATGGCCCTGGTCGGCAGCAGCTCCTTCATGTGGAAGCTCCTGCACACGCCGATAGAGTTCTTCTCGCAGCGCATGGCCGGCGATATCCTGCAGCGCATGGGCACAAACGCCTCCATTGCCGGCTCTCTGGTCAACACCTTCGCGCCGCTGCTGCTCAACGCCGTGATGATGGTCTTCTATCTCGCGGTCATGCTGCGCTACAGCGTGCTTCTGACCGTCGTCGGTCTGGCTGCGATCGTTCTCAATCTGGCCGTCTCCCGGATCATCTCACGCAAGCGCGTGAACATCACCCGCGTCCAGATGCGCGACGCCGGCAAGCTCGCCGCGACGACCGTGTCCGGCATCCAGATGGTCGAGACCATCAAGGCCAGCGGCGCGGAGAACGGCTTTTTCCAGAAATGGGCGGGATATCAGGCTTCTGTCAACGCCGCCGAAGTACGCTTTGCCAGGCTCGACCATTATCTCGGCATGATCCCGGCGCTGCTGAGCGCTTTTGCCGGGGCATCCGTGCTGGTCCTCGGCGTGTATCAGGCCATGCAGGGCCGGTTCACCATCGGCATGATCCTGACTTTTCAGGGCTTCCTGAGCGGCTTCATGTCCCCCGCCATGCTTCTGATCACGGCCGGCCAGTCCATCCAGGAAATGCGCACCGACATGGAGCGCGTCGAGGACGTGATGGAGTATCCCAGGGATCCCGTATCCGCGGAGCTGCCGCTGTCTGCCCCGGCGGATTATGCCAAGCTCACCGGCGAGCTGGAGCTGCGCAGCGTCAGCTTCGGCTACTCCCGTCTCGGAGAGCCGCTGATCCGCGATTTTTCACTGCACATGAAGCCGGGCAGCAGCGTGGCCCTTGTCGGCAGCTCCGGCTGCGGCAAAAGCACGCTCTCCAAGCTCATCTCGGGGCTTTACCAGCCGTGGAGCGGCGAGATCCTCTTTGACGGCAAGCCCATCTCCGCCATTGACCGGAGCGTGTTCACGGGCTCTGTGGCCGTCGTGGACCAGGACATCGTCCTCTTCGAGGACACGATCGCCAACAACATCAAGATGTGGGACGGCTCCATCGAGGATTTTGAAATGATCCTCGCCGCGCGGGACGCCCAGATCTATGACGACATCATGGCCCGCGAGGGCGGCTTTTACGGTATGCTCACCGAAGGCGGGCGGGATCTCTCCGGCGGGCAGCGGCAGCGGCTGGAGATCGCCCGCGTGCTGGCCCAGGATCCGACCCTGATCATCCTGGACGAGGCGACCTCGGCCCTTGATGCGCTGACCGAATACGAGCTGACGCAGGCAGTCAAGGCCCGCGGCATAACCTGCATCGTCATCGCCCACCGCCTGTCCACCATCCGCGACTGCGACGAGATCATCGTGCTCGACAAGGGCCGGGTGGTCGAGCGCGGAGCGCACGACGAGCTTTACGCGCGGGGCGGCGTCTACGCCGACCTGATCGCCAGCGACTGAGGAGGGAGGGAAAGCGATGAGCTGGTTTGACGATCAGATCCGTCTGCGCAAGCAGAAGGATCAGGAAGTTTTCGAAGACTCCGTTTTCCGTATGGCCTCCGTCGTACTGGGCAGGAACAGCGCCAGTTCCCTCAACGACGAGCGCATCGTGACAAAGGCCGCCGTCGACGAGATCCTCAAATACTTTCATATCAAGCCGACGGAGATCCCGGACGACCTGCGCTCGGCCGACGAGCAGCTGGAATACTGCCTCCGGCCCCATGGGATCATGCGGCGCAACGTCCGGCTGGAAAAGAACTGGTATCGCGACGCCTTCGGCCCCATGCTGGGTTTCTACGGGGAAGAAAAGCTGCCCGTGGCGCTGTTCCCGAGGCCGCTGGTCGGCTATTGCTGTGTCGATCCGGTCAGCGGAGAGCCGATGACGCTCAACCGGCAGACGGCGGCAGCCTTCGACGAGAACGCGATCTGCTTTTACCGTCCCCTGCCGCTCAAGAAGCTGCGCATCCCGGATCTGCTGCTGTATCTGAAAAGCTGTCTGAGTCTGGGCGACGGTCTGGCACTGGGCGCGCTCACCCTGCTGGTCACGCTGGTCGGTCTGCTGATGCCCCGCATCACGCGCGCACTGACCGGGACGGTATTGGAGACCGGCAGCCTTGCCATGCTGACGGGCGCCGCCGTCTTCACAGCCTGTACGCTCGTCTCCGGTCAGCTGGTCTCCAGCGTTCGCGAGATGATGATGGACCGCATCCGGATCAAGACCTCCCTCGCCGTGGAGGCCGCCGTCATGATGCGCGTGATCAACCTGCCCGCCGAATTCTTCCGCAACTATTCCTCCGGCGAGCTCTCCAGCCGCTTCGGGGCGGTCAATCAGCTCTGCTCGCTGCTGATCGGCGGGATCTTCTCCATGGGGCTGAGCTCTCTGATGTCGCTCCTGTATATCACGGAGATCTTTCGCTACGCCCCGGCTCTCGTTCTGCCCGCGCTGGCGATCGTGCTCGTCACGGCCGGGATCGGCGCGGCCGCCTCCCTGCTGCAGGTGAAGATCAGCAGGCAGGCCATGGAGCTCGGCGCGAAAAACGACGGCATGAGCTACGCGCTCATCAACGGCGTGCAGAAGATCAAGCTCGCCGGCGCGGAAAAGCGTGTCTTCGCCCGCTGGGCGCACGCTTTTTCGGAGGAGGCCGAGCTGAGCTACAACCCGCCCCTGTTTTTGAAGATCAGCGGCGTGATCTCCACGGCCGTTTCACTGGCCGGGACCATCCTGATGTATTTCCTTGCGGTGAAAACGCAGGTCTCTCCCTCCGAGTATCTGGCGTTCAACGCCGCCTACGGCATGGTGATCGGCGCTTTCTCCGCACTCAGCGGCGTGGCGCTCAGTGCTGCCCAGATCCGCCCGATCCTGGACATGGCCGAGCCCATCCTCAAAGCCGAGCCGGAATCGGCCGAAACGAAAACGATGGTCACGCGCCTGTCCGGAAGCATCGAGCTGTCGAACGTCTATTTCCGTTATCGCGACAGCATGCCCTATGTGGTCAACGGGATGAGCCTCAAGATCAAGGCGGGCGAATACGTCGCCGTCGTCGGCACGACGGGCTGCGGCAAGAGCACGCTCATGCGGCTCCTGCTCGGCTTTGAAAAGCCGGAACGGGGCGCGATCTATTACGACGGCAGGGACATGGCGCACCTGGATCTGGGATCCCTCCGCCGCAGGATCGGAGCCGTCATGCAGAGCGGCAGCCTGTTTCAGGGGGACGTTTACTCCAATATCGTCATCTCCGCGCCGCAGCTCACGGTGGAGGACGCCTGGGAGGCCGCGGAGCTGGCCGGCATCGCAGACGATATCCGCGCCTGGCCGATGGGAATGCAGACGCTCATTTCCGAGGGGCAGGGCGGTATTTCCGGCGGTCAGAAGCAGCGCCTGATGATCGCGCGCGCCGTCGCCCCGAAGCCGAAGATCCTGATGTTCGACGAGGCGACCTCCGCTCTGGACAACAAAACGCAAAAGCAGGTCTCCGACGCCCTGGATGCGCTCAAGTGCACCCGCATCGTCATCGCCCACCGGCTGAGCACCATCCGCCACTGCGACCGGATCCTTGTCCTGGACAAGGGCAGCATCGTGGAGGACGGGACCTATGACGAGCTGATCGCGAAGGACGGGCTGTTCGCCGCGCTGGTCGCCAAGCAAAGACTTGACGCGGAGAGCAGGCCTACTGTATAATAATGGAATCTGCGGGCCGGTTTCTTCCGTCTGTCCGGACGGAGGAAACGGAAAGACCGTACTTCAGAGGAGCCCAAAGGGAATCCTCTTTATCAGAAAGAAAGGAAGGAAAAACATGGAAAAACTGAAGGATGAAGTGCTGGAGAACGTTTCCGGCGGTATGACTGCCAACCTGAGAGCCGCTTACGAGTGCATCAACGGCAAGTACGGCAACGGCGAGGCGCGCAAGGCTGCGCTGGAGAGAGCCGGCTACAACTACAACACGATCCAGAACCTGGTCAACAACATGCTGCTCTGATCCATTTGTCCGGCGGTAGTCTTACTGCCGGACAAAACATGTTCCCGCGTAACCCCTGCGTCCGGCGGGCGGAAACAGTTGTCCACTCCGCCGGTCCCCTTATAACATAGAGAAACGCGGCTGACGCCCCGTGCGGGTTTTCGCCGCTTTCTGGAGGAATCATCATGAACCGGAAATCTATCCTCTGTCTGCTGTTGGCTCTGACCCTGCTCTTTTCTCTCGCTGCCTGCAGCGGGACCCCGTCCCAGCCCGAGGCGAGTTCCGAGCCCGCCCCTCAGGGCGCGGACGGCGGAGCGTCGGCGCCCGAAGGCTCCGAAGCCGCGCCCGAGCCGACTCCCATGCCGGATGATCCGCAGATCGTGACGCTGTTCCAGGCCTTCTCCTCTCTGCAGCAGGACAGCTCCCGCGAATGGCGCTATGCGGTGACGGATCTCGACCACAACGGCAGGCTCGAGCTGCTCGCGGCCTCACAGCACCGGGCTGACCGCTCCACGACGCTGAAGCTCTGGGAGCTCAACGAGAACAAGGACGGGCTGGTCGAGTGCCGCATCCAGATCGAGGAGGGCGAATCCTTCCCCGATATCCTGTCGGAAAACGCGGATACATACCACGATCCCGTGACAGGCGTCTGGTCCTATCTGTTCTATGACAACATCCTGCTCTCGGAAAACGAGGCATATACGGCCAAGTGCGCCGTCACCTTCCGCAGCCAGACGCTCAGCTATGAGAGCTTTGCGTTCCAGTGGGTGTCGATGGAGAACGGCCGCCGCACAGTCAGCTACATGGACCTCAACGGCAGCGAGATCTCTCCCGAGGCCTACAATGCCGCCGGTCAGGCGGCCTTTGCCGGCATGGAGACCAGCAGCAGCAACTTCGGCTGGTTCAGCCACGAGGAGGCTGTGAGCGCGTCGCGCCTGACGGAGAGCTATGCCGTGTTCACCGGCGAGATGGCCCCGGACAAGACGAATCCCCTGCCGCTGCCGCAGCCGCTGGGTGAAGTCGATCCCGAGGCGAGTCCCGCTCCCGGGGCGGCGCCGCTCTTCCTGTATATTGAAAAGAACCCCACCAACGAGTCGCGGGAAGAAGGAAAAACGGCATATTTCATTGCCTATTCCAACATCTACACCTCTCTCAGCTGGACGTTTGTGTCACCCGACGGCGGTGAATACACCCCGCAGAATTTTGCCAACAAGTTTCCCGGCGTGCAGCTCGACGGCATTTACAGCACCACACTGAGCATCGACAAGCTCACCACAGCCGCCGATCACTGGGGTGTTTACTGCACCTTCAACTATGAAGGGCAGACGGCCAGGACAAACACGGCCTATCTCTTCGTAGCCGCCAAGCCTGCGCCCACACCCGCCCCGACGCCTGCTCCGACCCCGACGCCGGCTCCGACCCCGACGCCTGCTCCGACCCCGACGCCTGCTCCGACCCCGACGCCGGCACCCACGCCGACGCCTGCTCCGACCCCGACGCCGGCACCCACGCCGACGCCCAGGCCTGCGCCCGGCGGTGAGGTCATCGGCCGCGGCGGCTTCAGTTCCGACACCGGCACGGGACTTGACCTCTGCTGCGACTGGGAGGCCGTCAAGACCGGCGACCGCACAGCCGACGTGACACTGAGCATCAGTATTCGTTCCGCAACCATCCGGCTCAACCGTCTGGCCAACGCCGTCCAAGTCAACCTTGGCGGAAAGAACGCCCAGATGGACCAGCCCGCCGTCGATTACAGCGGCGGCAAGACGACCACGTATTTCGGTTACGCCACCTTCTCGGTGGAGCTCCACGAAGGCAGCAACGATTTCCCGCTCGACGTCTTCTGGACCTTCAAGGGCAGCTACGGCGGCCAGCAGATGGACGTGATAGACTGCGGCGGGACAATCACGCTGACCGTCTCTCCCGCGCCCACACCGGAACCGGAACCGACCCCCGAGCCCACGTATGCTTCGATGGCCGGCACCGTCCACGAGATCACCGGGACGAAATACCGGATCGATCTGGCCAACGGCCTGACCGTTTACGTTGACCCGACGATCTGCCAGCTCTCTTACGGCAAACTCGCCGAGGGCTGCAACTGCACGGTGTTCTATACGGATTATCCCACCGAGGAGACGATCTACAAGATCGACATCTACGGTGTGACTGAGGGCCTGGATCCCACCCCGCATGATGACGCCGACGACGAGGTCGTCATTGTCGGGTCCGAAGCCGCCCCCGCCGGCGGGGCCCCCGATGCCGGTGAAGCCCCCGCAGCCGGAGATTCCGCCGATGAAGCGCCCGCGGCCGGAGCGTCCGCCGGATAAACGGCCGTCCGCCCGGTCCGCGATCGGATGAGGGGCCGGCCCCGCCGAAACATCAAGAACGAACACGCTATCAAACAGGAGGAATGAGCCATGAACGCTGCTCCCTTGAACGACGAAGTGCTGCAGGACGTCAGCGGCGGAACGATAGTCCCCTACATCGTCCGTCCCGGCGACACTGTGGAGTCGATCGCCAAAAGGTTCCACTGCACGGTCGAACAGATCTGCCGCTGGAACAACATCCGCAATCCTCAGGATCTCAAGGTCAATCAGAAGCTGATCATCCGCTTCTGAGACCGGCTCCGCCAACACAGCGCAGAACTCATCTGCCAGCCCGGCGGTATCCCGCGGGGCTGGCTTTTTCTGCTCTGACGGCCCGATCGAAAACCTCTTGTCAATCCAGACTGGAATCTGCCTGCGGTTTATGTTATAATAGCTGCATTCGATGAAGCGGGCCTTCCCGAAGCGTTCCGTCCTGCCGCGCCGGAAGACGCGGGAAGCTCCCGCAGGCCGGACATGGCTGTTGTCAAACAGGCTTTATCAATCAAAGAGATCAAGGAGGAATTTGTCATGAGGATGGACCAACTGACCAAGCAGTTCGGAAAACCGATCTGCGTGCTTCTGTACGGATTGTTTGCCGTGCTTGCCGTAAAGAAAAAGCCGTGGCCGCTGCTGGCCCTGGTCGCGCTGCATATCGCCGAGTATTTTCTGGTGGGCAGAAAGGTCGCCAGAGAGAACGACATCCCCGAAGCGGAGGCGGCCGTCAACTGTCTCGCCTTCGGCTTCACCTGGTGGAAGCCCATCAAGCATCATTGGAAATGACCGGCGGCCCCGTGGGCCGCAGAAAGCGCACAAGGCCGATCCCGGAAGAATCCGGGATCGGCCTTGTGCGCTTCCCTTTCAGCGACCGATTTTTCTTTTCAGATCGGTTCCTCCCCTTCGGGGCATGACGATCAGAAGGGGCGCTCGTCAGATGTCAGATCGATCCAGTCGCATTCGGCCTTGCTGAGTTTAATCTTCATCGCCGAGAGCGTGGACATAAGTTCCTCGTGATTTCTCGCCCCGATGATCGGCATGACGTCGAGGTCGCCGGACATGGTATAGGCCATGCAGACCTGCGGGACTGTAAGGCCTCTGGCTTTTGCCAGTTCCGCCGCACGCTCGATCCGGGTGAAGTTATCCGCATAGCAGTAGCCGACCTTCACGCCGCGTGGGATGCTTTCAGGATCCGTCTCGAACAGTTCGCGCGTAAATCTTCCGGTACAGAAGCCGCCGGAAAGAGCGGAATAAGAAGCGCAGGAGATCCCCTGATCGACAAGATACCGGATCGCATCCTTATACTTGGGGCCGGAAAGCGAGCCGCTCCCCTGCATGAAGGGATCCCCGACCATCTCTGCCAGCGAATAGTGCTCCTCCACAATGCCGAAGCCCTGCAGGCCGTGAGCCTCTGCGTAGTCGTTGGCCTCCTTGATGCGGTCGTACTGCCAGTTCGCTGCGCCGAAAACTCTGACCAGACCCTGTTTTTTGAATTTGTTAAGAGTCTCTATGATTTCCGCAACCGTCGTATTCGGATCGTCCCGGTGCAGATAGAGAACATCCACATAATCCGCATGCCACTTTGTCAGAGAATCATGCAGTTCCGATTCCATGTCGTAAGCGTGAACGGCTGTCCTCTGAAGCCAGGGATTCGTGTCGAAGTAGCGGGGATGCGCGCATTTGGTGGTGATCACATAGTCCTCTCTTTTAAGGCCCCTGCTTTTGACCCATTTACCGAGTGCGATCTCCGTGGAACCTATGCGGGGGAACCCATAACTGTGTGCCGCGTCGATAACGTTTACGCCTTGCTCCCAGGCGTCGTCCAGCTTGGCAAATTCCTCTTCCGGTCCATTCGGATCGCTGATGGTCATGGTGCCGATAATGAACCGGCTGCATTTTTTATCCAGGCCTTTGATTTTTGTATATTCCATCTTTTTCTTCCTTCCTTATCTATAGATCGGCAGCAGCTTTGTATCGATATAGTTCTTGATCAGCAGCAGCGAAGCGATCGGGTCAGGGGTCCCGTCGGATTCCACGCTGACCCAGCCCTTGAACTCATATTTCTTTAACAGCTTCCATAGCGCCTCGAAATCGACATAGCCGCCGCCCAGCTCATAAAACCAGCGCTTTCCGTTTTCATCGAACTCTGCGCCCGGTCCAAACCTCTCCTCATCCGGGGCCTTCTGCTTGTTGGTGTCTTTCAGGTGGAAATATTTCACTCTCTCATGATACTTGTCATAAAAATCCACGGGGTCAACACCCATGATGGAGACCTGAGCGGTATCAAGGCAATACTTTACATAGCGGGGGTCTGTCATTTTGAAGAACTTTTCATGGTCATAGAGATTGATCGCACACCAGAACTCATTATGGATGGAAACGTCCAGTCCTTTATCGGCGGCTCTGCGGCCGACCTCATTCATGCACTCTGCCGCATTTTTGAGCCCTTCATCGTCCAGCGGGCCCGTACCGTAGTACTGGTTTTCCGGCATGATGATGAGGTTTTCTCCGCCCAGAGCCGCCAGAGCGTCTATGACCTTCTGCTGGGATTTATAGATATTCTCATGATTTCTCTTGTCCGCCGCGCCCAGGTTGATACAGAACATTCCGGTGACCTTTTCGATCCCGCGTTCATTGATGAAGGTCGTAAAGTTCTCATAGCTTCCGAACATGGCCGGGATCGTGGCCGTTGCAAACCACATGAGCTCGATGCCCTTGAAGCCGCAGCCCGCAATATAGCGGATGATCTTATCATAATCCAGATAGTAGTAATCGCGCGTGAAGTCTTTGTCGTACCATTCGTCAAAGTTGTTCACCTTCACGAATTTCGGCTGGCCCCACATATTCGTCATATGGGAGAATTTGATGTTATCCATGTCTGTGCCCCCTTATTCGCCGCAGTCGATCAAGGATCGAGGTATTTGTTTGCGTATACCTGCATCTTGATCATGGCTTTCACATAGTTGAAGGAAGCCTTTGAACTGAGGCAGAGCGTATTCCCGCCGGCTTTTTTGAATGCCCTGTACGCGCCGGGAACATCCACATCCCCGTTGCCGAGATCACAGTAAACTCTCTGGTGATCTCCTTCGGCAGGAGCCTCGGGCGTGTTGGAATCGTAATAATGCAGTTCATCCTTATAGAAGCTGTCGTTGCATTTCATAAAATCGACACGCCCGGCATACTTTTCGATCAGCTCGACAGCGTCACACCCGGCGATATAAAGCTGGTTCAGATCCGGGCTGAAGCCGACCTTGTCGTTTACCAGCGCCATGAACTTTTCGATCTCATTGCCGCGCATGTACCCGAAGAAGCAATTGCGCACAAAGGTCTTGACGCCAAAGCCTTCCGCATAGTCCGCGACCTCGTTGACCGCTTTCGCCGCGCCTTCGAAGTACCAGTCCACTCGCTCTTTTTCCGTCATGTTCCCGTACACCCGGCGCAGCGTGGCAATTTTCGGAGACGGATCGATAATGACCGCCTCGCCGCCGGCCTCCGCAAGGACGTCGACCGTCTCCCTGCCGAGCTCTGCAAGCTTTTCGAAAATGTGCTGCGGCTCCGTGTTATATTCAAACATCGTCGAAAGAACATTGTCCGCGTTGATGTAGATGCTGGAAATACCGCCGACGATTTTGCAGCTTTCCAGGAATTCCTCATATTTTTTCACCGTGCCGAACTTTGTGCGGATGGCAACCGCACAAAGGGGTGCCCCGCTTCGGCCTGCATTAAAGGTCCATGCGGAGAAAGGGATCTCAACGGACTCATAGCCGCAAGCTCCCGTCATCTCGGCGACTTCGTCCCAGAACCATTTCTGCCCGGTGCCGCTGACGGTGTCAAAGCAAAAGGAACGTTTCATCAGGTGATCTCCTCCTATCAATCATTCTTCGTTCATGATCGGTTCCAAAACCGTATCCAGATAGTTCTTGGCCAGCAGCATCGTCGCAAGGCGATCCGGCGTTCCGTCGGCCTCGACGGTCACCCAGCCGGTGTGGCCGTGTTTTTTCATGAGCCTGAACAGACTCGGGAAATCCACATAGCCGCCGCCGAGCTCAAAGAACCATCGTTTACCATGTTCATCGTACTCGGCTCCGGGGCCGAAGCGCTCCTCATCCGGCGCTGCCATTTTGTTGGTGTCCTTCAAATGGAAGTACTTGACGCGCTCATGCCACTTGTCATAGAACTTGACTACGTCCACGCCCATGATGGACAACTGCGCCGTATCGAGGCAGTATTTCACATATCGGGGGTCCGTCAGCTCGATAAACTTCTCATGATCGTAGAGATTTACCGCGCACCAAAACTCATTGTGGATCGAAACATCCAGTCCTTTATCCGCAGCCCTCCTGCCCACTTCGTTCATACATTCCGCTGCGTTCTGCAGCCCTTCCGCATCCAGAGGGCCGGTCCCATAGTATTGATTTTCGGGCATGATGACCAGATTGTTCCCGCCGAGAGCCGCAAGAGCGTCTATCACCTTTTGCTGAGACTTATAGATATCCTCATGTTTCCGTTTGTCCGCAGCGCCAAGATTGATGCAGAATACCCCCGTAACCTTCTCCAGCCCTCGCTCCTGTATAAAGGCAGTATAGTTTTCGAAGCTGCCGAACGTGTTCCGGATCATCGGGATATCGAACCAGAACAGCTCGATCCCCTGAAATCCGGCAGCGGCAACATAGCGGTATTTTTTATCGTGGTCAAGATAATAGTAGTCCCGGGTAAAATCCTTGTCATACCACTCGTCAAAATGATTGACCTTGACGAACCGCGCACTGCCGCCCTCCATGTAGGAATACTTCAGTTTGCTCACATGTTTACCTCCTCGTTTGTCGATCAACAGACTCCGTGCGTTTCTGTATATTTTTTCCTTCTCTATTATGTTCGGCAAAATTTGTTTTGTCAATATATTTCAATAATATTTTGAAAACCATTTTTTTATATGTTGCTATTTCAAGGCCGTTTTCTATTTTTTCCCGCGAAAAAGATCGTGCTCAGAACGACAGCTATGCCGGCGCACAGGATACAGCCCCAAAAAACCGGCCGAAACCCGGAATGATCAAGGATCCTTCCCCAGAGCACGCCGCCGATCCCGATGCCGATGTCAGTCGCCATGAAGAAGGTTGCGGACGCAACTCCCCTCCTGCTCCTTGGAACATAACGGACAGCTTCTGCGTTCAGAGCGGGAGTAGAGATGCCGGCTCCCATGCCCAATGCGGCGCCGGCAAGATAAAAGAAAAGATGTCGATCCGGTGCCGCTGCAAGAAAGGTATACCCAAGCGCCAGGATCAGTGCCCCGGGTATAATGGAAGCAAGGGGAGAATACGTATCTGAGAGCTTTGCAAACAGAAGCCTCGCCGTGATCGTCATGATCGCCTGCAGTGTGTAGAACAAACCGGCATTTTCAATGCCGATGAGGTTCGCATAGAGCATGATGTAAGCAATTACCGCGCCGTTGCCCAGGAAGATGAATACAGACGCGAGCGTGCTTTGGAGCGCTTTCTTCTCAAAGATGGTCGTGAGGACAGATTGTCTCTCTTCGTCCGGTTTTCGCTCCGGCATTTCGGCATGTTCTCCCAGCACCGCCAGCTCATAGCTCCGCTTTCTCTCCAAGAATTCTTTGTCTCCCTCATACCGGCAGCGTGTCATGATCCCAAAAGAGATGCCCAAAAGACAGATCGACGCATAATACACGACTGAATAACTCTCTGTCATCCTGTAGATCCAAAGCGCGATTATCGGGCCAAGCGCAGAAGCCACGTTATTTGCCAGCATCGAATAGCCCAGGCCCTCTCCCATTTTCGGAACAGGAACAACATCTGTCACCGCGACGGCTATCCCCGTTGTGGCCATTGCGTATCCGATCGCCTGAATCGCTCTGGCAACAGGCAAAAAGGGCAGATACGCAATCGTAATCGACGCGGTCGCAGCCGCATAGATCAGAATCCCGATCAAAACGATCTTTCTTCTTCCTCTTTTGTCCAGCAGCCTGCCGGACACGAGGCGCATGATTGTCGCCACGATCGTAAAGCAGGTGAGCATCACGCCTGCATATGATGCGCTTCCTCCTATCGAAACAACATAAAGAGTTGTAACTGCATTGTGGAAGAACATACAGGAGGATACGAGTCCGCTGGCCAGTATGATTTTTATGTAATGCTTTGACCAAAGGCTGAAGCCAACCTCTTCTTTGCTGCCCATTCCCTTCCGCTAAAGCTGTCCTTCCTCAGCCGTTTCACGAAGTCACACCACATCCCCGCCGATTATGATTTTCATTTTAGAAACCGTTTACAAATTATTTTTTATTTTTGGACCGGGGAAAAGGCTCCCCGGTCCGATCACGGAATGCAAAAGATTTTAAATCGTCTCCACCAAACTGTCTATCCTGCTCAGCGCGGCCCCAATACATGCATCATACCTGGAAAGAGCGTTCGTGTGCAGATACTCATCAATATCCGTTTCTTCCTCTATGCTGAAAGCCCCGATCTTTTTCACCAGGACGTGCTTGTATCTGGCGATAAACTCGGAAATCTCCCCGGAGATGATGATATCCGAGCGGAGCAGTATCTTGACGTTATGGATCGCATACGCAAGCATGTCGAGATAATGATCCCAAAGCTCCGCATACTCCCGGTTTCCCGCTTCCAGGTCGGCAAAAAATTCGTCCCAGTTTTTGATTTTCTTTTTCGGCAGCCTGCCGATCACATCGTGAGAGGTATCCAGCCCGTTGATTTTATCAATGATGAGAGAGGTCGAGCAGTATTCCTGAAAGCACCCGTTTTTCCCGCAGAAGCAGTCTCTTCCCCGGTAGTTCAGGGACATATGGCCGATCTGACAGGCCTGCGCGGATATGCCGCCCGTGATGGGGTCCTTTCTCAGGATGCAGCCTTCGATATATCTGCTCAGAAAGATCACGGCGGCATCCTTATCCAGCTTCCCGTACCAGTACCTCGGTACCCCCGCCGCTATCGCGACCTCAACAAGATCCGTTTCGTAGGAAAAGCAGGTCGGAACTTCGGCGAGCGAAATCATGTTTTTGGGCTTCGACTTCAGCTTCGCATTCGCCCAGAACTGCGGGTACAGGATATACGGCACGGCAATCCGGATCCCGTTAACTTTGTTTTTGTCTGTCCCGCTTTCATCAATCAGCCGGTCGATCTCCTCCGAGATCTCCCTCCAATACGATTCGGTGCCCGAAAACGCTTTCAGGAGCTCATTGCGCGCGACAATCTCTCCGCCAAAATTTAAAACGGCAATGTCAAGGCTGTGCGTGGCAATACGTACCCCCACCATATAGCAGGCTTCGTAATTCAGGGAAATCAGAGACGGCTTCCGGCCAACCGCAGAATCTGTCCGGCCGCAGTCGAGAATATACCCGCTCTCCTCCAGATCCTTGACTATGCTGGCAATCGTCGGCAAGCTGAGCCTAAGCGATTCCGCAAGCTCCCTTTTCGTTATGGGGGGCGAGTTCCTCAGCGCAAATATGATCTTTTTCGTATTATTGATCCTGATATCGTTGCTGTTAATGTTTGTCATAGGCGGCGAGTTTCTCGGCGCGAAAACGGTTTTCTCAGTTTTGCTGATTCTGATATCCTTACGGTCAATTCTGGTGCTCATTTTACCTCACACCTGTCCATCGAATAAATGGCGGATACTGTTCCGTGTATCGGTCGGTACGGAATGAATGATGCAGTTAAATAATAACCGATACAAACCAAAAACTCAATAGAGCGGTGCAGGTTTTTCGCAGGTAGATTGCATGATATAACGCTCATTGGTCTCCGCGCAGATGTTGAAGGCTGCGATCGCCTCGGAAACATGGCGGGAAATATCCGCTCCGGCCCGTGCTTTTCTGCCCCGGATGATCGCATCCGCCATGTCCGAAACGCCAAGTCCCCGCTCGTTGCCGGGACTTGGAATCACCAGGTCGACTTTTTCAAAATACTTGAGAGATTCCGGCGAATAAAGCATCTTTACAATACTGAAGCGCGGAAGCTTGAGCAGCTCTTCCCTGTAATGCTCGGCCCGGAGCAGCAGCACATCCCCCTCAAGCGTGTTCGGATCCGGAGCGAAGATCACGCCCTTTGTACCGTAGATCTCCAGCCGGGGCTGCGTCGACTTCCAGATGTCAAAGCTCATGTTGATATTGCCGATGGCGCCGTTTCGGAATTTGATGATCCCGCAATAATTGGTAAGGACTTCCGTTTTGCGGACACGGTCCTGGATCTGTCTTTCCTCAATTCCTTTCATCCCATAGCAGCACATCTGCTCGATTGGGCCGACAAGTGAAACAAGGGCCGTTATGAAGTAAGGCGCCATGTCCAGGATCGGGCCGCCTCCAACTTCATAATAGAAATCCGGATGCGGGTGCCACAGCTCGTGTCCCGGACCGACAAAGTTTGCCGTTACGCCGATAATATCGCCTATCGCCCCCTCGTCGATCAGCTTTCGGCAGGTCTGGAAGCCTCCATCGAGGAACGTGTCCGGGGCCGTCCCGACATAGAGGCCCCTGGATTCGGCGAGCGCGACGATTTCATTTGCCTGCTCCACATTCAGCGCCATGGGCTTCTCGCAGTAAACATGCTTGCCCGCATACAGGGCCTGCATGGTCAGCGGATAGTGAGAACCGGGCGTCGTAAGGATAAGGACAATATCCACCTCCGGGTCGTCAAGGAGCTCTTGTGTAGTGCATGCCCGGATGTTGTATTCCTGTGCAACGGACTCCGCCCGTTCTTTCACAAGATCGGAGCAGCAAACGAACCGGACATTCTTGTACTTCACCCCGAGGGTGCGAAGATATGCCCTGCAGAAATTACCGCAGCCAATCAAGCCAATGCCAAGAACCCTGTCTTCCATTTCAAATGCGTTCCCCCTTCATGATCAGACTTCTTTTTCCAAGGCTCTGAAGTATTCCAACGTCTTTCGCTGATCTTCAAGTTTATCGTCGGTATGCTGCACAGCTCCTTCAAGAAGGATATAGCCCCGGAATCCATCCCGCTTAAGAAGCTTGAGCTGTTCCCTGAAGTCGACAAGCCCGGTACCGAGTTCTGTCGTACGGAGATATTTCCCTTGCGGCGTCATGCTGGGCGTCCGTTTTTCGGAATACTCCATATCTTTGAAGTGCACTGCCAAAACGCGGTCTTTGAAGCATTCGTACATTTCAGCGGGCTTTTCGTTCATCACAAGCAGGTTGCCGGTGTCATGCGAGTATTTCAAAGACGGGAACCTGTCAAAATACCGTCGCATCTCCGTGGCGCTTGCAAGAGGAACCGCAAGGCTCTCCAGCGTCTCTGCGCTGAACGTGAGCCCGAGTTTCTCGCCGTATTCCATACAGGCCCTGAAGCCGGCGATCATGTTTTGAGATGCCCGTTCCCTTGATATGCCCGGTTTTGTTGTATAGACCGTCGGCACCAGCATGATGTTTTTGCATCCGGCTGCGGCGGCCCGGTCCATGTGCTCCCTGGCGTACGCAAAGCACTTGTTGAATTCTTCCGGCGTTTCTGCGCTTGCGAATTCCACAATGATCGAAACGCCGCTCATGGTCATTCCGTATTTCTCCAGGATCTTTTTTGCCTCCGCCCCGTCTCCCTCCAGATGGAAGCACATCATGTCGTAGCCGTCAAAGCCCGCTTCTTTTGCGAACTTTACGCAGTCTTCAAAGGACATCGTCCCTTTTTCTGCGGGAAAACCCTTCGTGCGCAGGAAGTCCAGGACCTGATCCAGCGACGGGTCTTCCATGGCAAGACCCATCGCCTTTGCCATATTGACCTGCAGAAAGCTGGGTTTCGTCACCTTGATCAGGCTTCCGAGTGAAAGAGACATCAAGCTGTATTTCATACTGCACGCTCCTGTAAAAATGTGAAAAAGAAGACCCGGCCAAATCGTCCATATTCCGGCATCTCTGATTCCAATTCAGTTATAATATGGATTCTTTAGTTTGTCAATCATTTTCGAAAATGATTTTAAAAATGATTGACAAATATGGCGCTTTTATGTACTATAGCGTTAATCGGGTCGGGGTATTCCACAAGGTTCATTCTGTTCCGGGCATCTTTACTTATGATGAACATGGCCAAAACCAAAAAGAGAAAAAAGAGAAAGGAAAGGAAAGCAAAATGAAAAAACTGTTTGCATTCATTTTGGTTGCCGCAATGGCATTGTCCCTCTGTGCATGTGGTTCCGGAAGCTCTCCGGCCCCAGCCTCCGGCGGCAGCGAAGGCACGACGTCCCCGCCCCCCGTTACAAGCCTGGATCTTTCCACATCCGACCAGGCTGTGAATGAGGTAAAATCAGACGAAACGCTTACGGTCGTCCTTGCCGGCGAGGCATCCACACTGATTGGCGAGAGTGGAAGCAACAACCAGACCACGCATATCACAGAACTCCTGATGGATACGCTGGTTCAGTTTGATACCGTTACCGGAGAGCTCCTTCCCGGATTGATGGAATCATGGGAATGGCTTGATCCACAGACCCTTCGAGCCCATCTTCGCCACGGCGTCATTTGTTACGACGGCACGGAATTTATTGCGGAAGATGTCATGTTTTCTATTCAAAAAAGCGCTGAATGGAGTTCCAGAGGTTACGGTGTCTATTTCGATATTCCGGCCTGTGTGATTGAGGATGACCATACTCTTCTTCTCAAGTTTGTGCAGACTGACCCCGGACTTTTGGAGGCGCTCTCTCTCGAAAACGCCGGTATGCTCGACAAGTCTTCCTTCGAGGCCAACGGGGGTGACGAGGGCAACCGTACCAAACCGCTTTACGGCACCGGACCATACAGATTTGTAGAATGGGTTCCCGGTCAGTACATTCTTCTGGAACGCAATGAAAACTATTGGAACACGGAATATGTCGCCTATTACAAATTCATTAAGTTTACCTTCGTTTCCGATACTGCGACCCGAATCATGGCTGTACAGAGCGGTGATGCCGATGTTGCGCTTGACGTTGGTCTGGGACAGGCCATCGAGCTCAGAGGAAGTCCTACCGCTGATTTGTATGCGCTCGATGCTGAGCAGTGCGTCGGTATCTGGATGAACGTCGGAAATCCGGACAGCCCGCTTAATGATATCCGCGTCCGTGAAGCTATCCGCCTTGCGATCGACGTCGAAGCCGTGAACAAAGTGTTTACCGGCGGTATTGCATCCATCCAGTATCATACCGTCAAAACGGTTTCAAGGTACTATACCGACCCCACGGACGGAGTCGGTTACCCGCAGGTGGATCTTGAGCGAGCGCAGGCGCTTCTCGCTGAGGCCGGATATCCCGGCGGCGGTTTCACATTAAGAGCTCCGATCCAGGCAGAGCACGAAGACCTGATTACGGCTGTTCAGGCAATGCTTTCACAGATCGGCATCAATGTTGAGATCACCATCCCGGATACCGGAACACTTGTTACGGCGCTTATCAGCGGCGATTATGACCTTTGTGTCGCACGTCATGAGAGTTATTCATACTTCCGTTCTCACTCACAGTTCTATGTGTATGAGCCCAACATGAACGACAGCTACCTCACTGGGCCGAAAGTCCGTGATCCGGAGATGGCAGCAGAGCTTCAGGGCTATATCGACACGGCCTACTCCACACTTGATGAGGAAGTAGCCGCGGAAGCGATGGCAAATATCCAGAAGTTTATCTATGACAATTGTCTGTATGTGGGTATCTGCTCCGATATCTGCTCCGGTGTCTGCAGGCCGGATCTGGTCGGGTTCCGTGTTTACCCGCATGAACATGTCGATCTCCGCTTCGTCCATCCGGCAGGCTGAGGATTCAGTCTTTTGCTGATCTTCAAGCATCCATTCATCCTTTCTGTGGGCAATATGGCTTTGCCATATTGCCCACAGAAACAAATGATTCATGGAATCTTCCGAAAACGAGGTTAACAGAATGTTCAGATATATAATTAAACGTTTATTGCTGATGATTCCGATCCTGCTGGGCGTTCTTGTCATTCTTTTCACGCTGAGCGAAATCACACCGGGTGACCCGGTCGACAGCCTTGTCGCCACAGGCGCCACCCTGGAAGAGCGTGAAGCGTTAAGAGAGACGCTCGGTCTTAACGATCCGGTTTACGTACGTTTTATAAAGTATGTGGTGGGTGTATGTAAAGGGGATCTGGGAACATCGTATAAAACACATCAGCCGGTATGGAGCGAAGTCAAGCTGCGCCTTCCCTACTCCTTGACCATCACTTTCTCCGCAGTTTTTTTGGCCGTATTAACCGGCGTACCGATAGGAATCCTTTCGGCGCTGAAGCAATACACATGGATCGACAACGCGCTTCTTGCCATATGCATGTTCCTTCTCTCGATCCCGCAATTCTGCATGGGTCTGTTTTTCATTTATCTTTTCAGCGTCAGATGGAGCATCCTCCCGGCGTTTGGTATCACAGACTGGACGGGCTTTATTCTTCCGATCCTCGTCGTCATGCTCTGCTGCGGATCTTCCTATGCCAGGATCTCCCGCTCCAGCATGCTGGAGGTCATGCGCCAGGATTACGTAAAAACAGCCCGCGCAAAGGGACAGCATGAAAGAGTCGTCGTGTTCCGGCACATGCTGAAAAATGCGCTGATCCCCATCATTGCCTCCATCGGCAACGACATCGGCGGCCAACTTGGCGGCGCTCTCATCCTGGAAACCGTTTTCGGTGTCCCCGGATGCGGAAAGTACATTGCGGACGCGATCATGTCCAGAAACTACCCCTGCGTTCTCGGCGGTGTCTTCGTTCTCGCCTTCTTGTTCTCCATCATAAACCTGATCGTTGACATCGTTTATGTTATTGTCGACCCACGTCTTAAAACATCCATCGTGATCGATACCATGAAGCAGCGCAGAAAGGTCGGAAGGGAGGCTAAGGCACATGGCTAAGCTCTATACTCCCGCCATGGAAAAACTTGACAGGCAGAGATCAAAAAGGAAAGAGGGGTTTAAAGCGGACAGTCCCGGCAGGCAGGCCTGGAAACGGCTGATACGAAACAGGACCGCCATTGTCGGTATGATCATGATCATCATTCTGTTCATTTGTGCACTTTTTGCGAACTGGATCGCCCCCTACGATTTTATAACGAACGACTATACGTCCCTGAAGCAGTCACCCAGTTCCATCCATTTCTTCGGTACGGACAATCTTGGACGTGATATTTTCAGCCGGTGTATTTATGGCGCGCGTTATTCTATCTTCATTTCCCTTTTTATCGTTACCTGCAACATTTTTGTCGGCGGTCTGCTCGGCACGATCGCCGGCTATGTCGGAGGAAAAGTCGATAACGCTATCATGCGTATCATGGATGTGTTTCAGGCGATCCCGGCCGTCATGATGGCGATCTGTATCGTTGCGATCCTTGGAAACGGGATACCGCAGCTTGTTACAGCTCTCACCATATCCGGCATGCCCGGTGCCGCAAGGAATTTCCGCGCCGCCGTGCTGAATGTGAAAAGCGGCGGATATGTTGAATCCTCCAGATCAATCAATGTCGGTCATGCGAAGATGATCACTAGACATCTTATTCCGAACGCGCTCGGTATTCTTGCGATTTTTATTGTCAATATGGTTGCCGGCGGCATCCTGATCATTTCTTCCCTCAGTTATATCGGAGTCGGCATTTCTCCTCCCACGCCGGAGTGGGGCTGTATTCTCAGCCAGAACAAGGCATATCTGATGACCTATCCGTATATGGTCCTGCTTCCCGCCGCCTGCATCATGTTTGCCATTTTTGGTTTCAATCTGTTCGGCAACGGGCTTCGGGACGCTCTCGACCCGAGACTTAAGTGAGGTATGGAAGATGACTGAAACTACAAGAGAAAACATCGTCGAGATCAAAAATCTTACCATACATTACGAAACGCCGGAGGACATTTTTGAGGCCGTAAACAACATCTCACTCGATATCAAAAAAGGCTCTGTCCTGGGTCTGGTCGGTGAGACCGGAGCCGGGAAAACCACGATCGCTCTCAGCCTGATGGGTCTTCTGCCTTTTCCTCCCACGCACATTTACAGCGGCGAACTCTTCTTTGACGGGCAGGATCTGCTAAAGCTAAGTGAGAAAGAGCTCCGTTCCGTCCGCGGTAACAGAATCGGCATGATCTTTCAGGACCCGATGACCGCGCTGAATCCGATCATGCGGGTTGGAGACCAAGTCTCCGAAGTCATCATGCTGCATAACCGTGTTTCGAAAGAGGAAGGCAAAAAGATGGCTGTCGATATGCTGCAGAAGGTCGGTATACAGCCGGAGCGATACAACGATTACCCGCATCAGTTTTCCGGCGGTATGAAGCAGCGTGTCATCATCGCAATCGCGCTTGCCTGCCGGCCGGAACTGCTCATCGCCGATGAGCCGACGACCGCCCTTGATGTCACGATTCAGGCGCAGGTCCTGGATCTGATGAAGGGACTGCAGAAAGAACTCGGAACGGCGATGCTCCTGATCACACACGATTTCGGTGTCGTTGCAGATATCTGTGACGAATGCGCAGTCATCTATGCCGGAGAAATCGTTGAAAAAGGTTCTGTAGAGGACATTTTTGACAGGAGCTGCCATCCTTATACGATCGGCCTGTTCGAGTCGATCCCCAGCCTTGAAAGAGACGAAAAAAGGCTTAAACCCATCCAGGGGCTTATGAGCGACCCTACAAGCCTTCCGTCTCATTGCAGCTTTTATGACAGGTGCCCGAAACGCTGCGATCTCTGCAAAGAAAAAGATCCCACAACGATCGAGGTTGCCGCGGGACACTTTGTGAAGTGCTTCCTTTTTGATGAAGAAGTGAAGAAAATGTGAGGTGCGCCATGGCTTTTGTCTCGATCAATCATCTGAAAAAATACTTTGAAGTAAAAGGCGGAAAGCTGCATGCCGTTGACGATGTTTCTTTCCAAATCGTTCAAGGTCGTACCATTGGCATTGTCGGCGAATCCGGATGCGGGAAATCCACGCTCGGCAAAACCATCATGAGACTGGAAGAGCCTACCGGCGGGAGCATCATCTTTGATGGTGTCGACATTGCGGCCCTTCCGGAAAGGAAGTTTCGCCCCTACAGGCAGCGTATCCAGATGATTTTTCAGGATCCTTTTTCCTCGCTTGATCCACGCATGACAGTCTACCAGCTTATACAGGAACCGATCCTCTCCATGACGCATCTTAGAAAAAGAGAGGAGATCACTCCACGGGTTTATGAACTGATGGATCTTGTCGGATTGGCCCGCAGGCTTGAAAACAGCTATCCGCACGAACTGGACGGCGGACGTCGTCAGCGGATCGGCATTGCAAGAGCCCTTTCAACAAATCCCGAGTTCATCATCTGCGATGAACCGGTATCTGCCCTCGATGTGTCTATCCAGGCTCAGGTGCTGAACCTGCTTCAGGATCTTCAGGAGGACCGGAAACTCACCTATATGTTCATCACACACGATATGAGCGTGGTGAAGCATATTTCGGATGATATTGCGGTAATGTATCTCGGTCAGGTTGTTGAAAAATGTGAATCGAAAGAATTGTTCATTCAAACGCTTCATCCTTATTCACAAGCGCTTTTGTCTGCCATCCCCGTTCCGAGCCTTCATAACAGAAAACAGAAAGTCATCCTGAAGGGTGAACTCTCGTCACCGATCAACCCCAAGCCAGGTTGCCGCTTTGCGGCACGCTGTCGCTGCGCTACGGATAAATGCAGGCAGGAAACCCCTGTGCTCAGAGAATTCTCTCCAAATCATTTTGTTGCCTGTCATTATGCCGGTCAGACGGATTTGATGGGGACAACGAACGATCCCTGATCCGTTTTCCGCTCTTGACATCGCATAAAGAAACACTGCCACACCGGCTTTTTGCCGGTGTGGCAGTGTTTTTTCCCCCTGTTGGTATCTGCGGGATCCTTTTCTGTTCTGCCGGTTCCATGTGGCCCGGCTGCAGCTGAAGATCCGGTCGGACGGCACGAGCAGTCCCCGGCAAGCTGGGGCGCTTTTGTTTTCGTGGTGCAAAGCAGAGCGGCGCAGCCATTATTTCCTGCGATCCCGGTCAGCGATCCGGAAGCTGATCCATCGCATATTTCAAAAAGCGGTCCGCCGCAGGGGAACGATCCGCCTGCCGCGGCGCAGCGATCCCGATCTCCACCTCGCACAAGGGCCGCGTCGGAAGCACGGCGACCCCAGACAGATCCAGCTCCTGAGCCAGGATCGCGTTGTTCAGGCTGACGCCCAGTCCCGCCGCGACCATCGCCCGCGTCGCGTGGACGTCCACGGAGAGGAACCGCCCGCGGGGCGCCAGGCCGTTGGCCCGAAATGCGCGGCTGTTGTCCGTGTCCTGTCCGGGATAGGTATCGATATAGGCCTCCTTCTCAAAATCCTCAAGCGGATAGACGCCATCCCGCACGCAGGGGTGTTCCGCCGGCACCCAGGCCGTGAGCGGGTCTTTTTTCAGCATATGGAAAAAATACTCGCCTTCGCGCCGGCTGACGATACAGAAGTCGATCTCGTGCGCGGCCAGCCGCGCATAGAACTCGCTGCTGCTGCCCTGCAGAAAACAGACCTCGATCCCGGGATGCTGCGCCGAAAAACTCGCCAGCGTCCGTGCCAGCCAGCCAAAGTAAGCGCTGTACACGCTTCCGACGCGAATGACGCCGGTATCAAGTCCCCGCACATCGGAACAATGGGCTTCATAGAGCTTTCCCATATGGGCGAGTTCACGCACAGTGGGCAGGAGCCGCCGGCACTCCTCTGTCGGCAAAACGCCGTTCTTGCTGCGAATAAGCAGCGGGAACCCGCTCTCCGCCTCCAGGGCGGCCATCATCCGGCTGACGCCGGAGACCGTGTAGCCAAGCCTTTCGGCGGCTGCCGTGATGCTTCCGCTCTCCAGGACGCAGAGCAGCGCCGCACATTTTTCGGTATCCACAGGCCTTTCACCTCCTTGACATTTGCGCAATAAAATATTGAATAATTGTCGCTTTACGCAAGGATAACATGCGTTTATACTGAGTGTCAAGAAAGATCTTTGGAGGTGTCTGTATGAAAGCGGCGAAACTGTCCCGCAGACGTGCGGAGCTGCTCCTTGCCGGCGTCATCGTGGCGCGGGCCACCAGTTATCTGTTCTCCAAGCTCATTTTGCAGAGCATGGGGATGTTCAATCTCCTCGGGGGCCGTTTCTCATTTGCCTTTCTTCTGTTGGCCGCGCTGTTCTTCCCCCGGCTGCGCTCCGCGGGCAGGAAAACCGTCGCTGCGGGCGCCGCCATGGGCGGGATGTATTTTCTCGTCGTAACGGCGGAATTGTGCGGCCTCAAGCGTATGGGTTCCGGGAACGCCTCCTTTCTGGTCAACACCGCGATCGTGCTCGTGCCCCTGCTGCATGCTGTTGTCGAACGGCGCCTTCCGCACCGGAAGGTGATCCTGTCCGTCCTCCTTTGCTTCATCGGCGTCGGTGTTTTGACTTTGGGCGGGAGCTTCGGCTTCGGCCCCGGCGAGCGCTGGTGCCTGGCAGCGGCACTGCTTTATGCCTGCACGATCCTGCTCACGGACCGCCTGAGCCACGGCGGGATCGACGCGCTTGCCGCGGGGATCATCCAGGTGGGGACGATCGGCGCGCTCAGTCTCGTGTCAAGCTTTCTGGCGGAAACGCCGCGGTTTCCGAGCGGGACGACGGAATGGCTGGGGATCCTGGTGCTTGCCGTTGTCTGCACCGGCTTTGGCTTCACGCTCCAGCCCGTAGCCCAGAGCGGCACCACGGCTGATCGCGCGGGGATGTTCTGTGCCCTGAATCCGCTGGTGGCCGCCGGGCTGGGAGTCGCGTTCCTGCAGGAGCCCTTTACGGGCAAAACCGTTATCGGCGGCCTATTGATCCTTCTCGGCATCGTCCTTGCGGAGCTCCCGGAAAAGCCGGGAGGCAAGCGCCCTTTGCTTCTGCGCCGGGCGGCGGGCAAGCTGAAGGCCCACTGACCGCCACGGGGGCATTGGCACGTCCCCGGCCTGCGGCCCTGAAAAAACTGTTTCCTTTTTGCCGCAGGCAGGATATACTGGAGACAGAAAAACGAGAAAGGAGCAGCCTAGAAAAACGAGAAAGGAGCAGCCTTATGAAACAGTATGTCGTCGACGCGTTTACCGATCGGGTGTTCCACGGCAATCAGGCTGCAGTCTGCGTACTGGAGCAATGGCCGGACGAAGCGCTGATGATGAACATCACACGGGAGAATAATTTCTCCGAGACCTCCTTCACCGTCAAGGAGGGCGAAAAATGGCATCTGCGCTGGTTCACGCCCGGCGGCGAGATCGACCTATGCGGTCATGCCACGCTCGGCACGGCTTTCGTGCTGTTCAACTACTTTGAAAAGGATGCGCAGCAGGTGGTTTTCTCCACCATGAGCGGGGATCTGATCGTGAAGCGCAAGGGTGACCTGTATGAAATGGAGTTTCCCGCCTATGCGCTGAAGAAGGTGGATGTGACAGACGCGATGGAAGAGGCTCTGGGTGCGTCCGTCCGGGAGGCTTACATGGCCCGTGATCTGCTCTGTGTGCTGGATGACGAGCAGACCGTGCGCGGCCTGACGCCCGATCTGGAAAAGATCAGGCAGATCGACGGCCTGCTTGTCCATGTGACTGCCCGGGGCAGGGACACGGACTGCGTCTCCCGCAGCTTCGCGCCGAAGCTATCGGTGCCTGAGGATCCGGTCTGCGGCTCCGGTCATTGCCACATCATCCCGTATTGGGCGGACCTGCTGGGCCGGAACGAGCTGGTGGCTTATCAGGCTTCCGCACGCGGCGGCACCCTATATTGCCGCCGGGACGGCGACAGGATCTTCATGGCCGGCAAGGCCGTGCTGTATGCTGTCGACGAGCTGTTCGTCGAATGAACGGCTCCCGCAGCCGCTTTGTGTCTGCCGCCCGTTGGCCCGAATGCCCGGCAAACGCCTAAAGGCAAGGATAAAAGCGCTTGTGTTCAGAAGGCAGGCGGCCGCCCCGAACGGGGCGGCCGCCTGCCTGGCTTTGCGCTCTTGTTGATTTGTCCCATGGGGGCCAGTCCACGGCTTCTGCTTCTTTAGTCCAGGATCCTTCCGTCCCTGGAGATCGTCACGACCTGCCAGGGGATGAATTTGCCGCTGTTTCGCAGCGCGGTCTCCGCGGCACGCTGCAAACCGCCGCAACAGGGCACCTCCATGCGCACGATGGTCACGCTCTTGATCGCATTGTCCCGGATGATCGCCGTCAGCTTTTCGGAATAATCCACCGCGTCCAGCTTCGGGCAGCCGATCACCGTGATCCTGCCCTTCATGAACTCCTCGTGCATGTTGGCATAGGCATAAGCCGTGCAGTCCGCCGCGATCAGCAGCTTTGCGCCGTCGAAGAACGGAGCCTGCGCCGGCAGGAGCCTGATCTGACACGGCCACTGATTCAGCCGGGAGACACAGCGGACGCCGGTCGGCGCCCCCTCCTCCCCGGATCCGGCTTCTTCCCGCTTGTTCAGCTCCATCATCCCGGAGCCGGGGCAGCCGCCCGCAGCGTGCGTCCCGCCTTGAAGCTTCTCCGAGGCTTTATCCTTCCGGCTGGCCATCACGGCGGCTTCATCATAGGCGGGGGCCTCCCTCTCCTCAAAGCGGATCGCTCCGGTCGGGCAGGCCGGCAGACAGTCGCCGAGGCCGTCGCAGAAATGCTCTCTGACCAGTCTGGCCTTTCCGTCGACGATATCGATCGCGCCTTCATGGCATGCGCTGGCGCACAGCCCGCAGCCGTTGCACTTTTCTTCATCGATATGGATGATCTTACGGATCATTTTTCTTCGCCTCCCTTGTTTTTCTGCTGCTATTTTAATATAATCCAAATGAATAGTATGTGGTTATGACCACATTTTGAAAGAAAAAAGGAGAACGAAGGGATGGACACACGATCCCTGCAAAAGCTGAGACTGTTCAGCGGCATGACGGAAGGCGAAATATCTGCTGCCCTTCCGGCTCTTCATGCGCGGGAAAAGCAGATCGGAAAAGGCCGGGCCCTCCTTTGCGCCGGTGACGTCACAGACAGGCTCGGCCTGGTATTGGAGGGCAGCGTAACCATTGAGAGCAACGACGCCTGGGGCAACCGGTCGATCCTGAGCCATGTCGGGAAGGGGCAGATTTTTGCTGAGACGTATGCGCTGCTCGATGGCGAACCGCTGCTCGTAGACGTCGTCACGAACGAGGACTGCCGCATCCTTTTCCTCCGTACCGGCAGCGCGCGGGAGCTGGCCTCTCTGTCCGTGCCCTGGGCGTTCAAGTTCACGACGAACCTGCTGGCGATCTCCGCTTTGAAAAATCTGCACTTGTCCGGACGCAGCTTTCACACGGCCCCGAAAACGGTACGCGGCCGCGTGATGGCATACCTCAACACGGTCTCTCTGCAGGCCAAAAGCAGAGAATTTGACATCCCGTTTGACCGGCAGCAGATGGCCGACTATCTGAATGTGGATCGGACGGCGCTGTCCAAGGAACTGGGCAGAATGCAGGACGAAGGCTTGATCCGGACGAAGAAGAAGCACTTCGTTATATGTTGATCGTGAGAATCAAGCGGTCGCTTCAGCGCGGTTTCGGGCTTTCCATGCAATGCTTCGCATTTTGGTGTCCGTGGGTTCGAGTTCCTGTTGACATGGAAAAAAGAGACGCCCCGCCTTTGGCGGACCGTCTCTTTTTGGTGCTCCAGCGGGGACTCGAACCCCGGCGGAGCCTGTTGCTGTGCAACCGGCTCCGCCGCTCTTTCCGCTTCGCTCAAAAAATGCTTCGCATTTTGGTGTCCGTGGGTTCGAGTTCCTGTTGACATGGAAAAAAGAGACGCCCCGCCTTTGGCGGACCGTCTCTTTTTGGTGCTCCAGCGGGGACTCGAACCCCGGACACCCTGCTTAAAAGGCAGGTGCTCTACCTCCTGAGCTACTGGGGCAGATGATCTGTTCTTGCGTTCCCCTCCCGACCGCACGGCAAAGCGGGTCTGACCGGGAACGGGAAGAAGGAGCCTGCGGATGTGCTGCTTCCGCCGCCCCGGCGGAAGCGGAACGGAGCAGGCTTCTTCTGACGCTGTGGCTGGGATGGCGGGACTCGAACCCACTATATCGGAGTCAAAGTCCGGTGTGTTACCATTACACTACATCCCAACATGTTTCTCAAGGAAAGAGGCCGGCGGCACCGCCGGCCTCTTCTCTCGTATGGGGTGGGATATGGGGCTCGAACCCACGACACCCGGAACCACAATCCGGTGCTCTGCCAACTGAGCTAATCCCACCATATCAACTTTACAGGAACCGGATCTGGATCCGGAGGTCTGACGATGGCACGCCAAGAGGGATTCGAACCCCCGACCTACTGCTTAGAAGGCAGTTGCTCTATCCTGCTGAGCTATTGGCGCATATGCAGCCCAGCGCGTCAAGTGGAGCGGGTGATGGGAATCGAACCCACGTATCCAGCTTGGAAGGCTGGTGTTCTACCATTGAACTACACCCGCACGGGCGGTTCAGCCTTGAGATAATACCATATTCGAACGGTTCGTGTCAACTGCTTTTCTGATTTTTTTGCTTTCCCCGGCCGCGAACGCGGCCGGGGAAAGCTTTTTTCGCCTCAGTTCTTTTTGAACCGTTCTTTGAGCTTTTGCCACAAAGCGGCCAGCTTGTCCTGACGGGCGACATAGACATAGGCCAGCAGCGCGGCCAGTGCGATCGCCGCCGCAATCACGATGCCCAGCACAAGGCCGCTGCTCTTCCGCGCGGGGCGGACGTCCGGCTTCGGCGTGACCACGGGGTTCTCGGTCGTTTTGGGCGTCTCGACAGGCGTGGGCGTCTCATCCGGTTCGGCGCTCTCCTCCGGTTTTGGGGACACGACGATATCGAGCGTGCAGCTCTTCCCTTCATAGGTGATCGTCACGGTCTGCGTGCCGCTGCTCAAAAAGCGGGTCGGCATATAGCTGAAGCCGGTGCCGACTTCTTCGGTTCCCTGATTGGTGACCACAGACAGGATCATTCCGCTGGGGTCGAAGGCATCGCCCACGGTATAGCTGAGCTTGGTGGGACGGCGCAGCACAGAAATGCTCTCGATGATCTTTTCGGCCGGCTTGACCGTGACGGTAAAGGTCGTGCTCTGTGCGCCGTAGTTGACCGTGATGGTCTGCACGCCTTCCCGATCGAGGACGCGGGGATTGCACGCAAAGCCGGATGTGACGTCATAGGTCCCTTTGTTGGTCTCGACGCGCAGGGAGATGCCGGTCGTATCCAGCCAGTCGCCGACCAGGTATTCCAGCCGGTCCGGCAGACGGAGCAGCGTGACGGAGAGGACCTCCTCCGCGGCTTCCTCCACCAGCACCGGGAAGGTGCAGCTCAGCCCGGCGTAGCGGACCACAATCTGCTGCGTTCCGGGCCGGTCCAGGATGAGAGGCTCGGCCTCATAGCCGCTGTCCAGGTTGGCGGTGCTGCCGTTGGAATAGCGCAGCAGGAGCTGCAGCCCGGTCAGATCCAGGCTCTCGCCCACGGTATACTGCCGTTTGACGGGCATCACGTTCACGGAGATGCCCACGAGCTCCGGCTCGGCGACGGTGACGGCGACGGCCTGGCTGTTTGCGGAGACGCTTCGGCCGTTGTTGGTATTGGTGACGACGCAGTAATAGTACGTTGTGCCGGTCACGGCGCCGTTCAGCGGCAGCACCGGAGCGGTCGCACCGGCGAGCAGCGTGCCGTTCTGGTTGCTGCTGAAGCTGTTGGAATACCACTGATAGCTGAGCGCGCCGTTGTCGGCGGCAGTGGCGCTGACCGTCAGTTCTCCGCTGTCGCCCAGGCTGAGCGCCAGGTCGTTCATCGCGGCCAGTACAGGCGTGGCCGGGGTGATGCTCAGCGAGCAGGTGAGCGTGGCGAGCGTTTCCTCCGGCTCGCCGGTCGTGACCGTGAGCGTGAACTCATAGAGCCCGGCCGTCATCGGGAGGCCGCGCAGATAGTGCTGGACCGCATCGCCGCGGGCCTCTGTCACGATCGTGCAGCCGTCCGGCAGCGCCCCGGCGCTGAGCTCCGCCGTGCCTTCGGCCGTGGTCCCGACAAGCATGTCCAGCGAGGCTCCGGCCTCGGCGGAGCCCAGATTGACGATGATGGTGTTATCGGCGGCGGCCGCTGCGGGAAGCAGCAGGATCGTCAGCAGCAGCGCCAGACCGATGGAAAGCAACCGCTTTTTCATATCGATAGAATTCCTTTCTGTACACAGAAGAGCCTTCCTGCTCCCGCATTATATCCGATTTCAGGGAAAAGGTCAACCAAAGTGGAGCGGCGTCCCATTGCGCAGGGCCGTTTTCTGTGATAATATAAGAATAATTAAGAAAAAACGGGGGGAGTGGATGACGCATGGCAGAGCAGGCCTGGTACAAATCCATGTCGGTCTATCAGATCTGGCCGCGCAGCTTCTGCGACGGCAACGGCGACGGCATCGGAGATCTGTGGGGCGTATTGAGCAAGCTGGACTATATCAAAAGCCTCGGCGTGGACGCCATCTGGTTTTCCCCGCTGTATCCCTCGCCCAACGCGGACTACGGCTATGATATCTCGGACTACCGCAGCATCCACCCCGACTACGGGGATCTGGACGTGTTCCGCCAGGTGCTGGACGGCGCGCACAAGCGTGGGATGCGGGTCTTCATGGATCTGGTGGTCAACCACACCTCCGACGAGCACCCCTGGTTCATCGAGAGCCGCAAGAGCAGGGACAATCCCTACCACGACTACTATTACTGGCGTCCGGGCCGGGTGGAAAAGGGCCGTCGTCTGCCGCCGAACAACTGGACCTCGATCTTCGAGGGCGGTGCCTGGGAGTACGACGGGCATTTAGACGAATACTATCTGCATTTGTTCGCCCGCAAGCAGCCGGATCTGAACATGGACAATCCCCGCGTACGCGAAGAGGTCAAGGGCATCATGCGCTTCTGGCTGGACATGGGGGTGGACGGCTTCCGCGAGGACGTGATCACCTTCATCGCCAAAACGCCCGGCCTGCCCAGCGTCTATCCGCAGAGCCCCGTGGCCAACGGGCGGAGGCACTACGTCAATCTCCCGAAGGTCCATGACTATCTGATGGAGTTCAAAAGGGACGTCCTGAACCACTATGACTGCTTCACCGTCGGCGAAAGCCCGCTGACGACCGCGGACATGGCTCTGCGCTACATCACGGAGGGCCCGGATCAGGTGCTTGACGAGATGATCGCCTTCTCCCACATGGAGGCTGACTGCTTCATGACCGACATCCTGCAGATGCCCTTCAATCTGATGAAGATGAAGCGCGCCTTCACGGACTGGCAGCTGAAGCTGCAGGGCAGGGCCTGGCCCGCTCTGTACATCGAGAACCACGACCACCCGCGCATCATCAGCCGCTACGGCAGCGAGCAGCACCGCGTGGAGAGCGGCAAGATGCTGGCCGCCATGTACATCCTGCAGCGCGGCACGCCCTTCATCTATCAGGGGCAGGAGATCGGCATGCTGAACATCGCCCTGCCGCGGCTGGAGGACTACCCCGATGTGACCGTAAAGAACAATGCCGCCATCATCTCCCGCTTCCTCCCCATGAGTCGGGTGATGCGCCTGATCCACAAATCCGCGCGCGACAGCTCGCGCACGCCGGTGCAGTGGTCCGCCGAGGCCAACGCCGGCTTCACCACCGGCAAGCCTTGGTTCCGTGTCAACGACAATTACCGGCAGATCAACGTCGCCTCGCAGGAAAGCGATCCCGATTCCCTGCTGAACTTCTATCGGGCCCTTTTGCGCTTCCGGAAGGAAAACCCGGCTGCTCTCTGGGGAAACTACCGGGAATATTATCCGCGCAGCCGGGATTTCTACGTCTACGAGCGCGAGCACGAGGGGCGCCGCCTGCTGGTGATCTGCTCCTTCCGCAAGGAGCTGCGCCGTTTCGACGCGCCGGAGGGCATCGACCTGGACGAGTGGACGCTGGTCCTGCACAACTATGACGCCAACTTCATCATATCCAACGGCTTCACCGCGCGCCCCTATGAGCTGCGAGTTTACGAGCTGGGAGGAACGGAGCCTTGACGATCCGCGAAAACGCATACGCCAAGCTGAACATCTCGCTGGATATCACCGGCCGCCGCGACGACGGCTATCATGAGATGCTGATGATCATGCAGACGGTGTCTCTCTGCGACGAACTGGAGCTGCGCTTCGGCGGCACGGGCGTGCGCGCCCGCAGCAATCTGCGGTATATCCCCGGCGACGAGCGCAACCTTGCCGTCCGGGCGGCGCTGCGCTATCTGGAGGCTGTCGGCGAGCCGGAGCGGGGGCTGGAGATCGTGCTGCACAAACAGATCCCCGTCGGGGCCGGGCTGGGCGGCGGCTCTGCCGACGCCGCCGCCGTGCTGCGTGCGCTCGACCGCGCCTGTGGAGACCGTCTGGGCCGCGACGCGCTGATCGCTCTCGCCTCGGAGATCGGCTCGGACGTCGCCTTCTGTCTGGGGGGCGGCACCATGCTCGCCACCGGGCGCGGGGAGCAGCTCTCCCCTCTCCCCCCGGTCCCCGCCTGCTTTTTTGTCATCGTCAAGCCGGGCTTCTGCATTTCCACGCCGGAGCTGTTCCGCCGCATCGACAGTGCGCCCCTTCGGATCCACCCGGACACGGCCGGCCTGATCGCCGCCCTGGAGCATGGGAATCTGGCGGAGATGTGCCGCCGGATGTACAACGTCTTTGAGGACGTGGACGACCGCCGAATGCGTACGGTCGGCCAGATCAAGGGCCGTCTGCTCGACTGCGGCGCGCTCGGCGCGCTGATGACCGGAACGGGCTCGGCCGTGTTCGGCGTGTTCCCGGATCGGGAACGCGCGGAGGCGTGCTGTGCCGCCCTGGGAAAGGAATACGGCTTCGCCCGCACGGCCCGGCCTGTGCGTGCCCTGTAAGGGAGTATAAAAACGGGAAATACCGCCGATACTTGTGACAAACACACAAGGACAGGCGGTTTTTTTCATGAAGAAACGATCCGGCAACAAGCTGAAGGTCTGGGAGCTCGCGGCCCTGCTGGCGCTGAGCATAGCCCTGTGCGCGGCGGTATGGGCGCGCGGGCGGCAGACGGAACTGAGCGCGCAGATCCTGCGGCTACACGTCGTAGCGGCGTCCGATGCCGCGGAGGAGCAGGAGCTGAAGCTGCGCGTGCGGGACGCGGTGCTGGCCTATCTGGAACCGGAGTTGGCCGGAGCGTCCACGGCGCAGCAGGCGCGGTACACGGTCGCCGGGCATCTGGAGGAGATCGCGGCCGCGGCTGCCGCCGCCGCGGAAGGCCGAACCGTGACGGTCAGTCTCGGGCGGGAGCAATACCCGACCCGCCGTTACGAGGGCTTCGCCCTGCCGGCCGGCGAGTATGACTCTCTGCGCGTGGTCCTGGGCGAGGGCGAAGGCCACAACTGGTGGTGCGTGGTTTTCCCGCCGCTCTGTCTCTCAGCCGCCGAGCAGGAGCGGGTGCGGGCCGTCATGGCGCCGGAGGACTACGCGCTGATCTGCGAGGACGAGGGCTATGAGCTGCGCTTTCGGGTGCTGGAGCTTTGGGGCGAGCTGCTGCAGCTGCTGGAGGACGCCCGCTCTGCCGGAGCCTGAAAATTTTTCCTTGCATTACCGGGAGCGATGTGCTAAGATAGAAAAGCTCTCGGAGGGTTAGCTCAGCTGGTTAGAGCGTCCGCCTCACACGCGGAAGGTCGACGGTTCGAGTCCGCCACTCTCCACCAAAAAGAAGGACAGGCCAAAGCCTGTCCTTCTTTTTGGTGGAGAGGCGGCCCGGAGGGCCGCAGCAATCCGCTTCGCCTCTATTTGGCAAGAGAAGAAGTCCCCGTGCCCGGCGTCAAGCTCCCGCTTCTTTTTCCGCCTTGCCGCGCTGCAATTCCTCATAAAGCTCCCTGGTCCAGGGCTCTTCCCCGGCCGCCAGTATCGCGGCCAGCTCTCCGCGCAGCGCGGCGTTGCCCAGATAAGCGGTGACGAGCGGAGAAAACCGCCGCCGCTCGCCGGCCACGATCTCCGCGCACACTTCGTCGATATCCCGGCCCGATTGCTCGGCTAGGTACACGGCCACAGACAGCGCGTCCGTCATTTGCCGGTAGGGGGATCTGGCGCGGACATACTGCTCCGGGTAACCCCCCGCGCCGCTATACCATCTGTGATGGCCCAGCGCGCAGTCGGCCAGATCGGCCGTGCTCTGCCGGGCGGCCAGATCGTCGTGACCGGAATGCGTATGAAGCTGAAAGATGCGGTTTTCATCCTCAAAAAGATCCCGCGACTGGATCAGCCGATCCAACTGCATCTTTACCAGGCCGTAGTCGTGGTAAAGCCCGCAGTCGGCCGCGAAAGCAAGGACCGCCCGCTCCTTCTCCTCTCCCGCGGGGAGTTCGGCCAGGAAGGGGATATCGTCGAAAAACCGCGGCTCGGCGCGGCAGATGGCGGCGCAGATGCACTGCAGCAGGGCCCCGGTCAGGCGCGATCGGAGATAGAGCCTGGCGCAGAAGCGACGCATCAGCAGCTCGGACACCTCCCGATAGGGGGGAACGCCGTCGGTCTCATAATAGTTGGCCAGGACCAGCGCCACGAGGAAGGAAACATAGACATCCGTCTCGGTCATCGGGATCGTGAGCAGCGTGCGCAGCATCCGGTCGTAGGCCTTGACGAGAAAAGCGCGCCGCCGCTTTTTCTGCTGCGCGGCGGGGTTTTTCTTGAGCAGCTGCCCGTAAAAGATCGGGAGCTGGACGTTGCTGTACAGGCCGGACATATCGTACTGCTCGCACGGGCTGGATGTGATGAGGTGCTCCATGCGGTCCAGCGTCGTCCAGAGATCGACGAAGCCGCAGGTGTACTCCATCTCATAGTAGGGCCAGATCCAACGGACGTTGGGGTTCTGTATCCCCTGCTCCGGCAGGAAGACCGAGTGGCAGGCCTCCAGCACCTCGGCCAGCTCCTCCTTGCTCATTCCGCCGTCGGAAAGGACCGAGCGGTTGGAGCTCATCTGCTGCTGGCTCTTGCGGTAGAAGCTGTCCCATGGCAGGCCGGGGACCTGATCGCGGTAGAAGGGATCCTTCACGATCTTCAGGACGCGGCTCGTCACCGCGATGCGGCGCCGTTTGTCCGGGGCGCAGATGGCGATGTTTGCCAGCGCACGGATCACGTAGCCCCGGGTCTCGTCGCTGTCCAGATCCGAGAAGTATCTCAGATAGGAGCCCGCTTCGGTAAAGACCATCTCGTTGCGGAAAAACAGGCTGTCGCGCCACTCCGGCTCCAGGGCCTGTATCGCGCGGTTCTGGTAGTACAGTCCCATGCCCAGCTTGTACAGTTCCCGGATGATCCCGGCCCGGTTCCGCTGGATCCGATAGAGCCGAAGGAGCGAGTCATGGATGAGCACATAGACGCCGCAGTCCAGGTTGGTGCTCCAGTCCATCAGCACATCGCCGAACGCCGTCAGCTCCGCGATCTCTTCCTCCGTGGCCGCATGGAGATCGTCCAAAGTGGGGAAAAGCCTGTCGCGCAGCAGGGCGATATTCTCCTCCCGCAGCGCATTTACGCGGTCCCAATCCTCTCGCTGCCGGGCATACCAGATCTCGTAATCGGAGGGGGCGCAGGCGATCAGCGCGTACTTCCCGGCTATCTCGCGGATATTGTTCACATACTGCTCCTGATAAGGCTGCACGCGTTTTCCCCCTCCTTTTTGAGAAATTGTTTCTTCGCTTATTCCACAGTCTTGAGCACCTGGAACAGCCGGTTGATGTCGATGGGCTTTGACAGATGCCCGTCCATCCCGGCCTCGCGCGCCTTCGCCACGTCCTCGGCAAAGGCGTTGGCCGTCATGGCGAAGATCTTGACCTGCCCGGCATCGGCCCTGCCGCTGCCGCGTATGGCGCGGGTGGCCTCATAGCCGTCCATGACCGGCATCTGGATATCCATCAGGATCAGGTCGATGCTGTTCTCCGGAGCCGCCAGGAAGCAGTCGACCGCTTCTTTCCCGTTCTCCGCGGTCTTGATCTCCGCGCCGGTCATCTCCAGGAGCGCCACGGCGATCTCCCGGTTGATCTCGTTGTCATCCGCCAGAAGGATGCGGCGCTTGCTCAGATCGAGCTTGTCGAAGCTGCCGCCGGTCTCCCCGGCGCTGTCCTGCAGCGCGCGGTTGAGCCCGTTGATGAGCGTCTTCCGGAAGAAGGGAACGGGAATGAAATGCTCGATCCCGCAGCGGTTGGCGTGGTATTCGATCTCCTCCCAGTTGCAGTCGCTGACCAGGACGATGGGCATGGCGGAATCACTGCCGTGCAAATACTCCGCCAGCTCCAGCAGGCGGTCGCCGGAGCCGAGCCGACAGCCCAGGATCACGGCGGAGAAGCGTTCTCCGCTGATGTCGGCGTCAGCCATGGCGGCAAACGCCCCGGCGGCGCTCCCGGCGATCTGGAAGTCCAGCTTCGCCTCGCCGAGATAACGGCGGTAGGTCTCCGCCAGTTCCTCGTCCGCTTCCACGATCAGCAGGCGCTTTCCCGCCAGCGCGGCGGTTTCCAGCGGCACAGGCTCATACCGTGCCGGGATGCGGATGAGCACGTCCGTACCCTCTCCGGGGGCGCTTTCGATCTCGATGCTGCTGTCCATGGCGTCCAGCAGCTTCTTTACGATACTCATGCCAAGGCCGGTGCCCTCCACGCGGGAGACCGTCGTGGAACTGACCCGCTCGAAGGGATCGAAGATACGCTGCAGGAATTCCGGCGTCATACCGATGCCGTTGTCCTTGCAGCGAAAACACAGACAGCATCGTTCGCCGTCCTTTTCCACCGCGGCGGAGACCGTGATGACGCCGCCCTCCGGGGTATACTTGACGGCGTTGCTGATGATGTTCACAAAGATCTGCCGCAGCCGCAGCGCGTCGCCGTACAGGCTCTCCGCCGCCACTTCACCGACGGAAAACCGGAACTCATGCCCGCGCTGGGCCGCCTGCGGCCTGACGATCGTCAGCACGTCATGCAGCAGATCGCCCAGAGAGAACAGCTCCTGCGAGAGCACCATCTTGCCGGAATTGATGCGGGACATGTCCAGCACTTCATTGATCAGGCTGAGCAGATGTCCGCTGGCCACCTCGATCTTGTCCAGGGAGTCGGAGACCCTTGCCTTTTCGTCGATATGCTGCTTGGCCAGCGTCGTCATGCCCACGATGGCGTTCATGGGCGTGCGGATATCATGGGACATGTTGCTGAGGAAAAGCTCCTTCGCCGCATTGGCGCTCTCCGCCTCCTCCAGCTGCTGCGCCAGCCGCGCGCACTCGTCCCTCAGCTCGTCCGTGCCGGTCAGCTGCAGCGTCGCCCCGCCTGAGAGCGCGACCGTCTCCGTTCGCGCCGAAGCGTCAAACCCGGGCGTAGAGAACAGGATCTCTCCGGCGGCGTTTCGCACCGCGTATTCTCTTGCCATGTGCCGCGCCCCTTTCTTAACCCGCTTGATTTTTTGTTTATTCTATCACGCTCGAACGCAAAACACAAGACGCACAAAGCCCGCTGCTCCGCAGCGGGCTTTGTGCGTCTACGGCCGGTCCTCCCGGCGCAGGATCGTCTCGATCACTTTGATCGTCTCGCCGTGTCTTTCGATCTCGTGGCAAAACAGCGTATGAAAGCCGAGCCTGTGGTGCAGCGCGGCCGAAGCTTCGTTGAAGGAGAAATAGCCGCTGTTGACAAAAGCGAGCCACTCGTCCCGGAACAGCTCGTCCAGCAGCGCCTCCAGCGCCTCGCTCATCAGCCCCCGCCGCCGAAGGGCGCGGTGCAGCGAAAAGGACAGCGACGTCCCGCGCAGCCCCCGCAGCTCCTCCCGATCGAGCAGCGGCGGATTGAGTTCTCCGGCGCAGAGATGACCGACGACGCGCCCGGTCTCCTTCAAAACCAGCGCCGTCACGTGCGGATTGTCCAGCCGCCACCCGAAATCGCCCCGGAAATCCTCTTCTACGGAGAAGGGCCGATAGCCCAGCATACGCCACATCTCCGGGTCGCTGAAATAGTCTATATACGCCTCCCAGTCCCCTGTTTCGAAGGGCCGCAGCAGCAGGCGCTCTGTCTCTTTGACCATCGGCGTTCTCCCCCCGTATAGCCCGAAACCGCAGAGCAACTGTGCTCCGCGGTCTCGGACGTCCGTTTATATGGAACTCTCTTACTTGATGCCGTACTTCTTGTTGAACTTGTCAACGCGGCCGCTGGTGTCGACCAGCTTCTGCTTGCCGGTGTAGAAGGGGTGGCACTTGGAGCAGATCTCAACGGTGATGTTCTGCTTGGTGGAGCCGGTCTCGATCACGTTGCCGCAGGCGCAGCGGATGGTCGTCGGCTTGTAGTTGGGATGGATTCCTTCCTTCATGGGTCTATTCTCCTCTTCAAAGGCTGCCTTGATTGTGCCGAAGGGCATAGTTACAAGGCGCAAGGTGGATTGTATCACAGCCGCAGGCAGGATGCAAGTCTTTTTTACAGATTTTCTTCGGAAAGGCTCACGGCCCTGCCCGGCGTCAGGAAGTACAGCACGCACTCCTTCACGGGACGGCCGAAGATCCGGCTCATCGCCCGGGCGTAGGCGCGCAGCTGCCCGGCGTACCAGCGGCTTCTGGCGGCGATCTCGGAATCGCTGCGCACGGCGTCCGTCTTATAGTCGATGATGACCAGCCCGTCCGCTTCCAGCAGGCAGCAGTCCACGACGCCCTGCAGCAGGATCTGCTCCCCCGCGGCGCGGCCGAAGAATTCCGAGGCGTCGCACAGCAGCGAAAACTTGAATTCGCGCTCCCGCTCCGGCGCCGCGAGCATCCGCCGGCCCAGCGGCGAGGTGAAGAGCTTCTCGATGGCGCCGGCGTCCACCGCCTCGGCCTCGGCGTCGCTCAGTACGCGGCGCTGCCGCAGGCGCTCGACCTCGGCCTCGATCTGCGCGAGGCTGCCCGCAGCGGCGAGATCCATATACTGCAGCACCAGATGGGTGGCCGTGCCGCGCTGCGCGCCGGTAAGGGGCCGGTCTTTGCGCAGGAAGTCCGGAAGGCGGAATTCCTTATGCCCGCGCGGCATGAGCGCCTGCGCGTCCTCGTCCTCCGCCGCCCGACCCTTCAGCTCCGTGGCCGTCAGCTTGCTGGGCAGCTCCTCGGCCTCCGCATGGGGATACCGGAAGCCCAGCCTGCGCTCCAGCTCTGCGGCCACCCAGGGGTCGGCGCTCTCTTCTGCCGTCCCGGCGGCCTCGCCGGGCTCCGTGCGGATATCCGCGCCGCACAGACGCAGGCGCAGATGGGTCTCCCCGTCCGCAAGCGCCGCGCTGATCAGCCATTCCGCCGGGCTGGCGCATTCCGCCAGGGTCTGCGGTGTGATCGGGAGGCTGCGGCGCAGCCTGTCCACCGTCTCCTCCGGCTTTTTCATCGCGGCCGTGAGATACAGCCGCTCCTTTGCGCGGGTCATGGCCACGTACAGCAGGCGCATCTCCTCGGAGAGCATCTCCCGCTCGAGCCTCAGGCGGATGGCGCTGCGGGCCAGCGTCGGATACTCCACGCGCCGCTGCAGATCCGTCACCTTCGGGCCGAGGCCGAGCTCCCGATGCACCAGGACGGTCTCACGGCTGTCCTGCCGGTTGAAGCGCCGCGCCGTATCGCACAGGAAGACCACCGGGAACTCAAGGCCCTTGGACTTGTGGACGGACAGGATCTGGACCGCCCCGGCGCCCGGCCCGCCGACCGAGGGCTCCTCCCCGCGCTCGGCCATGCGGCGCAGCCACAGCACGAAGCGGTGCAGCCCGCGGTAGCCGCCGCTTTCAAAGCGCCGCGACAGCTCGGCCAGCGCCATGAGATTGGCGCGCCGCTGCTCCCCGTCGGACATGGCGCTGCACACGGCGAGCAGGTCCAGCTCGCCCAGCAGCCGCCAGATCAGTTCCTCCACCGGCAGATCCGCGGCCAGCGCGCGCAGCGCGTTCAGCCGGCGGAGGAAATCCGCCGCCTTGCCGCCTTTTTCCGCGGCGGCCTGCAGCGCCGTGAAGAAATCCGCGTTCCGCTCCGCCGCGCGCACGGCGGACAGCTCATCGGCACTGAAGCCGAAGACCGGCGAGCGCAGCACCGCGATCAGCGGGATATCCTGATGCGGATTGTCGATCACGGCGAGCATCGACATGGCCGTGGAGATCTCCACGGACTGGAAGTAGCCTCCGCCCTGGCCCGAAGCCACGGGGATCCCCCGCTGGGTCAGGACGCGGCGATACACGCCGGAGGTCGTATTGGCCGCGCGCAGCAGGATCGCCACGTCGCCGAAGCCGATCGGCCGCGTGCCGAAGCGGTCCGTCACCGTCGCGCCGGACTCCACGAGACGCAGGATCTCCCGCGCGGCCAGCTCCGCTTCCAGCGCGGTCTTCTCCGGCGCTTCCTCGTCATCCGCGGCCTTCGGCAGCTCGAGCAGCAGCAGCTCCGGCAGGCAGCCCGCGCCCTCGAAGGGCACGCCGGAGCGGAGTGCGGCGTTCCCGTCATAGTCGACGTCGCCCAGCCTTCTCGTCATACAGCGCCGGAAAACGCAGTTGGCCGCTTCCAGGATCTCCGGCCGGGAACGGAAATTCTCCCGCAGCAGGATGCGGCGCGGCTCGCCGGGCTGCGCCTGATCCGCGTCCCGGAAACGCAGGTATTTATCCATGAAGATCGAGGGATCGGCCAGGCGGAAGCGGTAGATGGACTGCTTCACGTCGCCCACGAGAAAGAGGTTCCGGCCGTCCCGGGAAACGGCGCGGAAGATCGCGTCCTGCACGAGGCTCACGTCCTGGTATTCGTCCACCATGATCTCGGTATAGCGTCCCGCGACCTGCTCCGCGAGCGCGGAGGGGCTGCCGTCCTCTTCGGTCAGGAGTCTTGCTGCCAGGTGCTCCAGATCGGCGTAATCCACGACCGAGGCCCTGCGTTTATCCGCGGCGAACTGCCGCTCGAAGCTGAGGGTCAGCTCCAGCAGCGCGCACATGGCCGGGGCCGTGAGCGCCATCTCGGCCAGCAGCGTCCCGGACGCGGCATACAGCTCGTCGGAGAGGGCGGCCATGGCCTTTTTGCAGGCGTCGCGCCTGCTTTTGACCGTTTCGGACAGCTCCGCGTCCGGCGAATTGCGCAGCGACGCCAGCCGCGGGAAGGGGATGGGAAGGCAGGCGCGCGCCCGATCCCAGCCCAGCGCCAGACAGCGCTGCAGCTCGCGCAGGGCCGCCGCGGTCTCGCTCAGGCTCGGCCCGTAGGCGTCGAGGATCTTTTTTTCCGCCCGCATCCGTCCGAACAGGCGCTCGAGCTCGCCGCTCCAGTAGGCGGCCCGCTCCGCCGCCTGTTCCAGGATCTCTTTTCCCCAGGGCGTGTCTCCCGCGTCGGCGGCGGGAGCGCGCAGGAGCCCCACCTGCCGTGCGGCCCACTGATCCGGCCTTGCATGGCACTGCATCTTTTCATACAGCTCCAGCACCAGCTCCGCGAGCCGCCGGTCGTCCCTGCCCGCGCCGACCGTGTCGGCCAGCAGCAGGAAGTCCGGATGCTCCTCCGGCCTGTCGTACCAGGCGTCCAGCACCTTTTCCAGCGCGGAGGCCTGCATGGCTGCGGCGCGTTCCTCGTCGAGGATGCCAAAATCCGGAGACAGCCCTGTCAGATGGCTGTATTCCCGCAGGAGCGACGCACAGAAGCTGTGGATCGTGCCGATCTGCGCCCGGCGGCACAGGGCGCTCTGCCGGCGCAGGCGGGCGTTGCCGGGGTCGGCCGCGAGCGCGGCGGAGAGTTCCTCCAGGATGCGGCTGCGCAGCTCGCCGGCGGCGGCGCGCGTAAAGGTGATGATCAGGAAACGGTCGAGATCCGCCGGCTGTTCGGGATCGGTCAGATAGCTCATCAGGCGCTCGGTGAGCACGCGGGTCTTGCCGCTGCCCGCGCCCGCCGAGACCAGAACAGCGCTGCCCTTGGCCCGTACGGCGGCCTCCTGTGAAGCCGTGCCGCGAAATTCAGCCATGTCCGTCCACCTCCCCCAGCCGACCCCAGACCTGTTCGTCGCTGAGTTTCGGCAAATACCGGCAGCTCTCGCCGCCCTCCCCGTCGCTGAAATGACAGGCGTCGAAATAGTCGCAGTTCAGGCAGGCGTTTTCCTGCTGGCTGCGGTAGTACGGATCGGCGGAGATCCCGCCCCGGCGCAGCTGCTCGGCCATGCCGGTCAGGCAGCGGCCGATATGGCGAAACAGCCGCCCCATCTGTTCGGCGCTGGCCAGGCCGCTCCCGCTCGCTTTCCCGGACCGGAAGCGCACCGGGATGTATCGCTTGTCCTCCCCGTGCTCCCAGGCCTCGATCAGCTCGTCCATCCCCAGCACCAGTCCGCTGCGGCGCAGCTCGTCGCCGCGTTTTTTCGCGATCGCCTCCCCGTCCGCGTCGCGCGGGAGGGAGAGCATGGCGTTGCGGGCGGGGACATACATCACGCCGGCCGGCTCCACCTCAGCTCCATAGCGGTTCTGCCCGCCCTTTTCCAGGGCAAACAGATACAGCAGCATCTGCAGGCCCATGCCGTACCAGACGTCGGAGAGGGAAAAGCTCTTGCGCCCGGTCTTGTAGTCCACGACGCGCAGATACAGCTTTCCCTCATGCATCCAGCCGTCCACGCGGTCGGCAATGCCGCTGAGCGTCACCGCGCCCGCGCCGTCGCCCAGCTCGACCGGCGGCAGTTCGCTGGCCTTGGCGAAGTCCAGCTCGAAATCCAGCGGCTCAAAATCCGACCGGCGAAGCTCGGCGGCCATATCCGCCACGATCTGGTGCACGTCCCCGGTCAGGCGCTGGAACAGATAGATGAAGCGGGAGGATTTCTCCTGAAAGTCGTTCAGCTCCTCATGGACATACGCAGCCACGCACGCGTCCGTGATCTTCTTCAGTTCTTCGTCGGCCACGGCGGCAAAGCCGCCGCGCGCCTTGACAGCACGGGCCGTCCCCTCCAGCACGGCGTGCATGAAGGTGCCGATCTCCGGCGGGGTAAAGGCGGCCGGCCGATAGGGTTTGGCCTGGAGCCCGTACTGACAGAAATAGGAAAACTGGCAGCTGGCGAAGCGGTCGATGCGCGAAGCGCTCAGCCGCAGCTCCCTGCCGTACAGCGCCTCCACCGCGCGCGGCGACAGCCGCCCCCGGCTCATGGAAGCCGCGGCGGTCAGCGCCGCAAAGCGCTCCGGCCAGGCGCGGCGTGCATAGTCCGCCGCGGCCCGTTCCAGTGCTGTTCCGCCGCTGACGGCGTGCGCGGCCAGCGTCAGCGCAGGAGCGGGCGCGGACAGGCGCGCCTCCTGCGTGCGCAGCGTGCGCACCGGCAGTGCGAACAGCGCCTTTGCACGCTGGAACACGAAGGCGGGGCGCAGCTCGCCCCCGTCGCCGTCGGTCAGCGGGCAGCAGAAATGCAGACTCTCCGAGGGGAGCGTCAGCACATGATAGATCAGGGAGAACTCGCGCCAGAGCTCGCTCTCTCCGGCTCCGCCCAGATCGATGTCCAGCTCCAGGAGCCGGCGGCGCTCCTCTTCGGAAAAGAGGCCGCCCGCCGTTTCCTCCGGCGGCAGGCGCAGATCCGAGGCGCCCAACACGATCAGATGGCGGATGCTGCGCCGCCGCATACGGTCGAAATCGCCTGCGGAGACCCGGTCGAGCGATACGGGGATCGAGCCGACGTCATACTGGGAGAGCATCAGCGTGAACAGGCGGCCGAAGCTCTGCCGGTCCATCGTCATGTCTCCGAGGATCGCCTCGCTCTGCTCCAGCGCCCCGACCGTCAGATCCCAGAGCTGCCGGTATTCGCCGGCGAGCGTCTCCATCCCCTCGGCCTCCAGCCGGGCGCTCCGCTCCCGCAGAAGCTCGGGGAGTTTCATTTCCCGCAGGAACGCGGCCAGCGCAGCCGCCTGCCCGGCAGCGGTCTCCGCCCGTGCGCTCTGCTCCTCCAGAGCCAGCAGCGGTCCGGAGAGGCGCCGCCGCAGCGCGTTGATGCGCGCCAGACGCGCCTCGCTCTCCTGCGTCACCTTCGCGCCGTAGCCGTCGGGATGTTGCTTCCAGTCTCCCCGGCGCTCCCAGGCCGCGGCCCGGAGCTGCCATTTGAAGACGTAGTTTTCCAGCTCGTCGCTCTCTTCGGCGCTCAGCCCCGTCAGCCCGGTGTTGAGGTAGGAGATCAGGTCGTCCACGTCCCAGCCCCCGTCGATCAGCTCGTAGGCCAGGCGGATCAGCGCGGGCAGCGGCTTGGACAGCAGGTCGCTCCTGCGCGCCGTGAACAGCGGCACGCCGTAATGCCGGAAAACGCTCTCCAACACGGGGCGGTAATCCTCAAAGCCGCGGACCGCCACGGCGATATCCCGCCAGCGGCAGCCCTTTTCCCGCACCAGCTCCAGCGCGCGGGCAGCCGCGAATTCGCACTCGGCGCTCAGGCTCTCGGTCCGCCACAGGCCGATGGCGTCCGTCCCGCCCTGCCAGCCGCCGCCGGCATAGCTGAACATCCGCTCGGCAAAAAAGCGCAGGGCCGGGTCTTTGCCCTCCGCGGCCTGCTCCCGCCTTTCGATCCGGACCTCCGCGCCCGCCTCCCGCGCCGTTTCCAGCAGTTGCCGGGCGGCCCGGCGGGACAGGGCGAAGATCTCGTTGTCGCCGTCGAGCGCGTCGAGCGTCAGACAGACCGTCAGATCCGCGCCGCTGAGCAGCAGGGCGCGCAGCACCGCGCGCTCCTGATGCGTGAAATCGATAAAACCGTCGACATAGATCCCGCCGACGTCGATGCCGCCCTCTGCGATCAGGGCGGCGAGCACGTCCAGCCGGTCCGCCGGGTCGGCGCGGCCGTTGGCAACGACGGCGTCATAGGCCTCCAGGACCAGCGCGGCGTCGCTCAGCTTGTCGGCGAGAACGCCGCCGCAGCCGTCGGCGGCCGTATGCAGTGCATCGGCCGTGACGCCGGCCGACTTCAGCTCATCCACGGCGCCGAGCATCAGCGCGGGCAGCTCCGCACGGCGCCGGGACGCGCCGTAGAGCTTCAGCCGCGCTCCGATCCCGTCGAGCGCCAGCGCCATGCAGAGAAGCCGTCCTCCCTTGTCGAGATACGGCAGTGCGGCCCCTCCGCGGCTGGAAAGCAGCCGCCGGGCCAGTCCCGTAAAGCTGAAGACCTCCGCGAAGCGGGACAGCGTATCGCCGCAGCGCAGGCAGAGCTCGCGCTCGGCCTCATGGCTGTACTGTTCCGGCACGAGCAGCAGCGTGCCACGGCGCTCTGCGCGCACCAGCTCCGCGATCTCGTTCATCACGGCGGTGGTCTTTCCCGAGCCGGCCGGCCCGGTGATCAGCCGCAGCATCGGCGGCACCTCCTCCCGTTTTTCTTCCATTGTAGCAAAAAACTCCCACAGCGTCAAAGGCGGCCTTCCCCTTTTCGGGAAAGGCCGCCTGGGTCTTTCTTTATTGGATCGCGAGCCGCCAGCCGGCGGTGTCGGCCTGGCCGTCTTCACTCTCGCCGAAGACGCGCACGCTTCCGTCAGAGAGCACCACGGCGCTGTGCGTGCCGCCGGCCGCGATCGCCACCGCGTCGGTCACGGAGCTGAGATCCAGCCGGTCGCGGCCGCGGAAAGCGTGGCAGAGCACGCTGCCGTCGGCCCGCAGGCCGAGGACGACCGTGCCGCTGGTCGAGACGAGCAGAACGTCGTTCCAGTCGTCAAGCGTGAACGCGGAGGCGACGACGCTGCCGTCGGCCCGCACGCCGACGCCGAAGCCGGTGTTGACCGCCAGATCCACCAATCCGGTCAGCTCTTCGCCGCCGACGATCTCGGGGTAGATCCAGGCGCCGCCGTCGGCGCGCAGCGAGCCCACATTGTAGGAACCGCCGCTCACACGCTCCATCCCGTACCAGCCTGCGGTCTTTTCATAGTCGTTGAAGCCCGTGTACAGAAGCGTCCCGTCGGCGCACAGGCCGAAGGTCGCATAGTCCGCCGCGGCGATCTGCACGACGTTCCGCCAGTCGGCGGTATCGCACTGGCCCTCGCTGTCGCGCCCGAAGGCGCTGACCGTGCCGTCGGCGTGAAGCACGACGCTGTGATAGGCCCCCGCCGCCACGGCCACCGCGTCACGGATGCCGGAGACCTGGCACTGCCCGAAGCTGTCGTCCCCGCAGGCGAGGACGCCGCCGTCCGCCGCGAGCCCGATCGTGTGATAGAAGCCGACGTCGATGATGTCGCGGGGCAGCGTCTCGCGCAGAGCGTTGAGCTCGGCCATGCGCAGGAGCATTTCGGGCGTCAGGCCCTGCAGGGCGGCCACGGCCGCCTCCTCGTCCTCGATCCCGGTCAGGCCGACAGCCAGCGCGCGCAGGCGCTGCTGTGCGTCGCCGTAGTCGCCCAGCGACGCGTAGAGCGCCGCTGCGCCGGAGGGATCGCTTTCCTCCAGAGAGATCGCCCGCTCCATGCGGCAGCGCTGATTCTGCTCCACAGCGTCGCGGTAGTTGCCCAGGGCGGCGAAGCCGTCCGCCGCCGCCTCCCAGGCCCCCTGCTGCGCCAGTGCGCAGGCCGCCTGATAATCGCATTCCCGTTTGCAGTCCGCCGCGTCCTCATAGCCCGCCGCCGCTGCGAAGCGCCCGGAAGCCTCCTCCCAGTTGCCCGCGCTCATGAGCTGCCGGCCCTCCAGATAATCGCACCGGACCAGATAGCCGCGCGCCTTCTCCTCGTCGTCCAGCTTCCCCGCCAGCCTTCTGGCCCTGTCGACCTGTCCGGCCTCAAGGGCGCTGACGAGAGACCGCTCCCGCAGTTCCGGCATCTTCGCGTGCAGCAGCAGCAATCCGCCCAGCACGGCAAAAAACACGAGCGTCGTGACCAGCAGGGTCTTCAGGACCTCGCCGCGCCGGATCCGCTCCGCCTTCTTTTCATCCATTTCGTTCCCTCCGGTCTCAGCCCTGTCTGTTGCCGTAATCCATGAAGAAGTATCGCTCCATCCGATCCTGCACCGTGTCGGTGTTGAGGGAAAAATAGGAGCAGTACACGATATAGACGTCGCTGATGTCGTAGTATTCAATATATTCGCGCACGCTGGCGCCCACGTCGTTGACGGGGTAGCCGCCGTCGCGGAAGTCCGTGACCATCACCGTATCGTAATATGGGAACAGATAGGTGATGAAGGCCAGATCGAAGCTGTCTCCGATCACGAGGGCGTTGCGCCCGGTGTGGAAGGCCGTGACGAACTCACGCCAGGGGTGACGGTTGCCGCCCAGATACTGGGCGTAGCCGCCGTAGCCCTCCCGCACGATCAGAACGCCGGGCGAGCGCTGGTTCAGATGCTCGATCATATAGCTCTCCGCGGGCGCGTTGAGCACTAGGACCGGCACCTGCTCGATGCTGCGTGTCCGCGCGGCGAGCTCCTGCGTGTCAAAGGGCCCGGCGTCGTAGACGTCGGCCAGCCAGTAGCGGTATTCATCATAGCTGTTGGGGACCACGCCTTGGTCGCAGAGCATCGCAGACTGCGCGATCTTGCAGGTGATGGGGTGCCAGTGGTGGTCGATCGTGGGATAGAGCGTATACTGCCCGACATAGGGGCGGATGATGTCCGTCAGATCGTAAAAGCACACGCCCTCGTCCAGATAAGGCTGCATCACGTCGTCCAGGTCGCAGGCCCAGTCGACGGCCGTGTGTTCCCGCAGCACCCTGTTGGCGATATCGGAGACCATGGGATTGATCAGGTTCACGGTCCCGTCCGCGGGCAGGGCCGCGCGGTACTCGTTGAGGATACGCGCCAGCGTGGCGATGTTTTCCGGCGGGAAGGTCTCCATGCTGATACGCCGCCCGTCGGCGCTCTCCACCCAGAGCGAGGCGCTCTGCGTGACCTCCGGCGTGGGAAGCCGCCCGTCGGCATCCGCGGCCGGAAGCGGGGCGCCCGGTTCGGCCGCCTCCGCATCCCCTTCCCGGGCGATCTCCTCCAGGAAATCGTTGAGCTGCTGACTCTCCTCCTCGTTGAGTTCGCAGATCTGCGAGGCGTCCACCGGCCCGACAGCCTCGTTTTCCGAGCGCAGGCGGAAAACGTCCTTGATGCCGTCGGAGAAAGCGGCCGCCGCGTCCCTGAAGAAAAAGCCGTCGGAGAGCCAGCTCTCGAAGCCGTCCATGAAATCGCCCTTGCTGAGGCTCTCCCCCGTCAGCTCCGGAAAGGCGCACAGCATGCGGTTTTCCGTATAGGAGGGCCGTTCCTCCTTCGGGACGAGCAGCAGCTCTCCAAGGCCGCATACCAGCAGCAGGAGCAGGCAGGCATACAGCGCCGCCAGGCTCATTCGTTGTTTCACGCCATGCCCACCCCCTTCACGTCGGGATATAGGTCAGATATTTTTCCAGCCCATACTGCACCAGGTCGCCGCCGATCGAAGTGGCGGTACACACCACGACGTACACGTCGTCCACGCCGTAGTACTCGATGTACTGCTGCGCGCTCGCTCCGGCCAGGATGGTGTTGTAGGTGACGCTACGGAAATCCGTGACCAGCACCTCGTCGTAGTAGGGCGCCAGATAGGCCGTGAAGCAGTTGACGAAGCTGTCCCCGATCACCAGCGCCGTCCGCCCGGTGTGGAAGCCCGTTTCGAGCAGGCGCCAGGGGCCGCGCAGGCCGCCGAGATACTGGATATAGCCGTCCTTGCTTGGATCGATGAAGACGCTGGGCAGCCGTTCCGTGATGCGGTTGAGCAGATAGCTCTCCACCGGCGAGACCGGCTCCATGATCAGAACGTTCTCCCGGTTCAGCCACATCGATTCCAGCGCCTGCCGGTCACAGACGGGGCCGGTCCCGTAGTGGCTGAGATAGTAGCCGTATTCGAAAAAGTCGTTGGGGACCACGCCCTGCTCCCGCATCAGCTCGCCCACGGTCAGGCTGACCGTGATGGGATGCCAGTGGTGGTCCTCCGTCGGATAGAGGTCAAGGCTATAGCGCCCGACATAGGGCAGGAGGATGTCCCCGTGGTCGTGGAACATGACGCCTTCATCCAGGGCGGGCTGCATGATCTCGTCGATATCGCTGCCCCAGGCCGTGACGTGGGCGCCGTCGAGCACGTAATTGGCGATCTGCGACACGAGCGGCTGCAGCATATGCACGCTCCCGTCCGCGGGCAGGACCCGCCGGTAGTCGTTGAGCGCTTGCGCCGCCGTGCTGAGCTGCTCCGGTGTGTAGCTGCGCAGGAACTGCTGCGTCCCGTCGTCCAGCTCCAGCCAGTCATAGGCGGACTCGGTGATCGTCTGCCCGCCCGTCTGCGTCTGCTGCGGCGCGGGTTCGCCGCTCTCCCCGGCCGGGCCGGTCTCGAGCGTCTCCGGCGCCGCCGCCTCTTCTCCCCGCTCGGCGAGCTGTTCCTCGTCGAACACCGTCACGGCGTATTCCTCCGCCGGCAGGCTGAAAAGGCCCTTGATCCCGTCGGAGAAGGCCGCGGCGTCCTCCCGGAGGAAAAACGCGTCGGAGAGGTAGCTCTCAAAGCCGTCCATGAAATCGCCGGCGAGCAGGCTCGCCCCTGTCAGTTCCGGAAAGCCCTTGAGCATCCGGTTCTCCGACAGCGACACGCGCTCGCCCTTTTCCGCGAACAGCAGCTCTCCCATCCCGCAGCAAAACGCCAGCAGCAGGCAGAGATATACCGCTATCAGACTGATGTGCTTTCTCATGTAAGCCTCTTTCACGCCGTCAGGCGAAGAAATACCGTTCCATGGCCGTCTGGAAGACCGGTCCGCTGATCGGCGTATATGTGCTGGAAATAATATAGATATCGTCGATCTCGTATGCCGCCAGAAAGTCCTGCACGCTGCCGCCGGCCAGCAGCTCGTTGTACTGGCTGCGGAAATCCACCGACAGGACCTGGTCGTAATAGGGCAGCAGATAGGGGATCGCCACATGGGTGAAGCTGTCCCCGATCACAAGCGCGCTGCGGCCGGTGTGGAAGCCGCCGCGGAATACGCGCCACTGCTCCTGCAGGACCCCGAGGTACTGGATATAGCCGTCCTTGTTCCCGCTGATGAAGGTACTCGGCGTCTGCTCCGTCACATCGCGCAGCAGATAAGCCTCCACCGGCGAGCGCGGCTCCATGATCAGGACGGTCTCCCGCGAGAGGGTCATGTTCTCCAGCTCTTCCCGCTCGGCGGGCTGCCCCTGCCCGAAATGCAGGGGATAGTAGCGAAATTCAAAATAGTCCATCGTCGGCAGCCCCTGATCGGCCACCATGGCCTGCACGTTGAAGCAGGCGGAGATCGGGTGCCAGTGGTGGTCGACCGTCGGGTAGAGATACAGCCGTTCCCTGCCGATATGGGGGCTGAGGATCTCGGCGGAATCATAGAGGAACACGCCCTCGTCCACCACCGGCGCGAGAACATCGTCGACCTCGCTGCCCCAGTCGTCGGCCTGCCCGTCATACAGCAGCATGTCGCTGATGCGGGAGACCATCGGGCAGACATAGCGCAGCGATCCGTCGGCCGGCAGGGCCGCGCGGTACTCGTTGAAGACCCGGGCAGCCACCGCCAGGTCTTCCGCGCGATAGGTGAACAGATCCACCTGGCGGCCGTCCCTCATCCGGACCCAGACGGAGGCGTCCCGCGTGACCGTCGGCGTCGGCAGCATGGCTGCGACGGACCGCGGCCCGGTCATCGCGCCCGGCGCGGTTTCCGTGTCCACAGCCGCGGCGGCGGTCTCCACCGGCTCGTTCCCGACCGGCGCGAGCAGCTGCTCCTCCGTCGGGTTCCGCGCCGCGTCCTCCGGACGGCGGAGGGAAAACAGTCCCTTCGTCGCATCCGAAAAGGCGGACGCCTCTCCGCGGAAAAAAAAGCCGTCGGAGAGGAAGCCCTCGAAGCCGTCCATATATTCGCCGCTGAGCAGGCTCTCCGCCGTCAGCTCGGGAAAACCGCGGAGCATCCGGTTCTCGCCGGAGGAAGGTCGCTCCTCCTTTTCGACGAGCAGCAGTTCCCCCATTCCGCAGCAGAACGCCAGCAGCAGGCAGAGATACACCGCTGCGAGCGACAGCAAACCCCGTCTCATGCGCGCTTCAGAAGCGGAAATAAATGAACGGGTTATAGCTCTGTCCGATCAGGAACAGGACCGAGCTGACGAACAGGATCACACAGAGGATCAGCCGCAGCGCGGCGCGCGGTTTTTCGGGGATCCTCGCCCCGATCGCGGGCACGACCGGCAGGCTCAGCACCAGAGCCAGTAGCGGGAATACCGTGTACTTGCGCAGCACGGCGAGCGTCGTCTCGTCCATCCAGCCGGAGACCCCGCCTCCGAAGAGGGCCGCGACGTGCTGCCACACGGCGGCGAAGTCGGTGTAGTAGAAGATCACCCAGCCGATCAGGACGATGACGAAGGTCAGCACGCAGCGCAGAAGCTTCGGCAGCTTCTCCAGCACCCCCCTGAGCACGAAGCGCTCCAGGATCAGCAGCACGCCGTAATAGGCGCCCCAGAGGACAAAGTTCCAGCTCGCGCCGTGCCAGAGGCCGGTCAGGGCCCAGACGATCAGCATGTTCAGGATCGTGCGCGCGGTGCCGCGTCGGTTGCCGCCGAGCGGGATGTAGATGTAATCGCGGAAAAAGCTGCCCAGGGAGATGTGCCAGCGCCGCCAGAACTCGGTGATGGAGTGCGACACATAGGGGAAGTTGAAGTTTTCCTTATAGCGGAAGCCCAGCGTCCGGCCCAGGCCGATGGCCATGTCCGAATAGGCGGAGAAATCGTAATAGATCTGCATGGTATACAGGAAGCCGGCCAGCCAGGCGCCGCCCACGGAGAGCGCCGCTCCCGTCCCCGCCAGAGGCAGCTCCTCCAGCGCCGCGCCGCAGAGATTGGCCAGCAGCACCTTCTTGGCCAGGCCCTTGATGAAGCGCTGCATCCCGTCGGTGAAATCCTCCGGCAGGATCGTCCTCTCCTCAAGCTGATCGGCGATGTCGCCGTACTGCACGATCGGCCCGGCGATCAGCTGGGGGAAGCAGCTGATGTACAGCAGCAGGCGGAAGGGGCTTTTCAGCACCGGCGCCTTTTTGCGATAGACGTCCACCGTGTAGGTGAGGATCTGGAAGGTGTAGAAGGAGATGCCGATGGGCAGCTTCGGTGCCGCCATCCGCCAGCTCACGCCGAAGATCGACAGGACCGTGTTGAGCAGGAAGGCGGAATACTTGAAGTAGAACAGGAACACGACCGAGGCGATCACGCCCAGGATGAGATAGAGCCTGCGTTTCCCGGCCTGCTCCGTCCGGTCGATCGCCAGGGCGCAGACATAGTTCACCGCCGTGGAAAACAGCATCGCCAGGATCCAGACCGGCTCGCCCCACCCGTAAAACAGCAGAGAAGCCGCGATCAGCACGCCGTTGCGCCAGCGCCGGGAGGGCGACAGGTACAGCAGCAGATACAGCAGCGGCAGGAACAGAAATAAAAATGTCAGACTGGAAAAGACCATGAAGGCATCCTCACTTGATGAATTGTCAGATTCCAACAAATTATTTTACAAAAATCCATATGGCGGATAAACGAGGCTGCATCTCTTACAGCAGGATATGATGGTTCCGCTCCCGTCCTCCTTTTACGGCCGGTTTCTCTTGATTCAAAGGGGAAAACATGATAAGGTATAGACAGCGGGAATTTCACCCGGACATTCGGTCGGTTCCCCAGGTTCGAATCGGCTTATCACACAGGAAGGAAGTGCCATCATGAAATTCTCCTCCAAGATCGAACGCTGCGGCCTGTCCCCCATGCGGAAATTCAATCCCTATGCCGCCGAGACGGAAAAGCGCGGGATCCGGATCTTCCATCTGAACATCGGTCAGCCGGATATCCGTACGCCGGAACAGTATTTCCGGGCGCTGCGCGCCTTTTCCGAACCGGTGCTGGCCTATGCGCCCTCTCCCGGTCTGCCCGTGATGATCGACGCCGTGCGCTCCTACTACGGCAAGATCGGCGTGACGCTCGAGCGCGGCGACGTTCAGGTGACCACCGGCGGCAGCGAGGCGCTGCAGGCGGCCATGGCCGCCATCCTTGACGACGGCGACGAGATCATCATCCCCGAGCCGTTCTATCCCAACTACGCCACCGCGGTGAAGCTGACCGGCGCCGACATCCGCCCTCTGACCACCTGTCCGGAGGAGGGCTACCGCTTCGCGATCCGCGAGCGCGTGGAGGCCTGCATCAACGAGCATACCCGTGCCATCCTGTTCACGAACCCCGGCAATCCCACCGGCGCCGTGCTGACCCCGGACGAGCTGAAGCTGATGCTCGACATCGCCAGAGAGCACGACCTCTATATCCTCTGCGACGAGGTATACCGCGAATTCACCTACGGCGGCGAGCCGCTGCTCAGCGCCCTGCAGTACCCCGGCTATGAGGAGAACGTCATCGTGATCGATTCCGTGTCCAAGCGCTTCTCCGCCTGCGGCGCGCGCATCGGCGTGCTGATCTCCAAGAACAAGGCCTTCATGGGCCAGACGATGAAGTGGATGCAGTGCAGGCTCTGCGCCTCCACCGCCGACCAGATCGCCGCGGCCGAGCTCTACACGGTGGACGAGAGCTATTTTGACGCCGTGCGCGAAGAATACAGGCGCCGCCGCGATACGCTCCTGGCCAGGCTCAGCCGGATCCCCGGCGTGATCTGCTCCGAGCCGAAGGGCGCCTTCTACGTGATGGCGGCCCTGCCGGTGGACGATGCGGACAAATTCCAGATGTGGCTGCTCAACGAGTTCGACGATCACGGCGACACGGTCATGTTCGCCTGCGGCGAGCCCTTCTACGCCACCCCGGGCAAGGGCCGGAACGAGGTGCGCATGGCCTACGTCCTCAAGCAGGAGGATCTGGAGCGCGCGATGGACGTGCTGGCCGTCGCGATCCAAGCCTACAACGAGACGCACTGAGCGTCGTGCGGAAAAGCCGGAAGGGGCCGCCCCCTCCGGCTTTTCCCGTTTCGGGAAAAGCGCTTGGCAGCAGCGGTTTTTTCCGCTATACTGACAGCAGAAATAAAATGAAAAGGAGCGTCTCCCATGGAAATGCTGACCGCGAAAAAGGCTTTCTGGCGTATTGGCTGGGCCCTGCTGGCTCTGGCGGCGCTGACGATCGGGCTGCAGCTGCTCCTCGGCTATCTGGCCGCCGACTGGTTCCCCGGCGACGCGCCCGCCTGGCTGAAATGGGCCCTCACCTTTTTGCCGCTCTACGGCGTCGCCCTGCCCGTCTCCTACCTGATCCTGCGGACGGTGCCCGTTTCGCCGGCGGTCTCGGCGCCGCTGGGTCTGGAGCGGTTCCTGAAAGTGCTCCTGATCTGCTTTCCCATCATGTACGGCGGGAACATCATCGGGACCGTGCTCTCCCTTCTGTTCTCGGGCAATCAGTCCTCCAACCCGCTGATGGGCATGGCGCTTGACGAGAGCCCCATCCGGCTGCTGGTGATCCCGCTGCTGGCCCCGCTGCTCGAGGAACTGTGGTTTCGAAAGTTTTTGATCGACCGCTGCGTCCGCTTCGGCGAAAAGACCGCCATCCTTCTTTCCGCCTTCTGCTTCGGTCTTTTCCATATGAACCTGTACCAGTTCTTCTATGCTTTCGGTCTCGGCCTCGTATTCGGCTACGTCTACGTGCGCACCCGCCGCCTGCGCTACACCGTGATCCTGCACTGCTTCATCAACTTCCTCGGCTCGGTGCTCGCGCCCTGGCTCCTGCAGAAGAGCGATCTGCTCTCGCTGGCGGAGGGCGCCGGTCTCGCCGCCGCTGGATCCATCGACCCCTGGTCGGTCGTCGTCATGCTGTATGTGATCAAGCTGCTGGCCGTCTCCGTTGTAGGGCTCATCCTGCTCGTCCTGTGCTGGCGTGACCGCGTTTTCCGGCCGGCGGAGGCCGAGCTCGCCCCTCCCGGACGTTTCCGGACGGTGTGCCTCAACCCGGGTTTCCTGCTGTTTGTCGCGTGCTGTGCGTGTGTGTTTGTCCTGTCCCTGACGGGATTTTGAACGCCGGGAAAAATCCGGGTCGCCTCCCAGCTTTATCTTGACAAGGTCGACTTTTTTCAGTAGACTTATAAAGTGCAAACATATTGTGTCCCGCCTGCCCGTTTCAGACCGGGGCCGTAAAAAAATAACCGTAAAAGGAGACTGCTGGCCATGGATATTATGGAAAAAATCTATGCGCGCGCCGCCGAAGATCCCCAGAAGATCGCGTTCCCCGAAGCCACCGACAAAAAGATCCTCCTCGCCGCCAGAGAATGCTGCGACAAGGGCCTCATTGTTCCCGTCCTTGTCGGCAAGACCGACGAGATCCGGAGCGCAGCCGCCGGTTTCGGCATCAGCCTCGACGGGATGGACTTCTTTGACACCGCGGACGAGGACGCCCTCGCCGCACTCGTCGCGGAATATGCCGCCGTCAACGACACGCTCTCCGAGAAGGCCCTGAAGAAGAGAGCCTCCCGTGACGACATGTACCCGGCCCTCTATCTGCTGGCCGTGGACAAGGTGGACGCCATGTTCGCCGGTATGCTGCACACGACGGGCGACGTCATCGCCGCCGGTCTCCTGATCATCGGCCTGGAAGACGGGATCATCACCCCCTCCTCCGTCGGTATCGCCAAGATCCCCGGCTACGAGGGCTCCGAGGGCGATCTGCTTTGCTTCGGCGACTCCGCCGTCTGCGTCAACCCCAGCCCGGAGGAGCTGGCCTCCATTGCGCTGGCCGCCTGCGACACCGTCGCGGCCCTGCTCGAGTGGGAGCCCCGCTGCGCGATGCTCTCCTACTCCACCGACGGCTCGGCCGAGAGCCCGCTCGTGGACAAGGTCCGTCAGGCCCTCGCCATTGCGAAGGAGACCCGTCCCGACTACCTGATCGACGGCGAGTTCCAGCTCGACGCGGCCATCAGCCCGAAGGTCGCGGCCAAGAAGGTCCACCACGAGAGCCAGGTCGCCGGCCGCGCCAACATCATCATCTGGCCCGATCTCAACGTCGGCAACATCGGCGTCAAGCTCGTGCAGTTCTTCTCCCACGCCGACGCCTACGGTCCCCTGCTGCAGGGCTTTAAGAAGATCGTGTGCGACTGCTCCCGCAGCGCCCCCGTTTCGGAGCTGGTCGGCAATATCGCCATGGCCGCCGTGCGCGCCCAGAAGCTGAAAAAATAATCTGAAATAGAAAGCAGGAGGATGCTCTATGAATCCCTTTAACCAGACAAACCCCAAGAAATTCGGGCGTTCCGTCTCCATCATCGGCGTCGGCTGCACTCCCTTCACCGAGGTTTTGAGCCATCCCGAGACCGACGGTCTCACGGACGGCGAACTCTTCGGCTATGCGGCGCTCAAGGCCATGGAGGACGCCGGCGTCACCCCCAAGGACATCGAATTCTACTTCCACGGCTGCGCCAGCCCCCTCAACGGCAGCAACTACCTCACCCCCAACATGCAGGTATCCGAGTGGTTCGGCATGAGAGGCAAGGCCTCCCTGCACCATTCCGAGGCCTGCTGCACCGGCTACCTCGCCGTCGACATCGCGGCCCAGGCCATCGCCTCCGGCAAGTACGACATCGTGCTGACTGGCGGCATCGACTTCGGCGACGCGCTGGCCATCCAGGGCAAGCCCGCCTACATCCGCGAGCATTTCCCGTTCGAGAAGTTCCAGCGTTCCACCGAGTGGCTCAACGACAATGCCTACACCCGTCATTTCCTTGCCAATGTCGGCCACGACTACGCCGCCGTCTGGTACCAGGAGAAGGCCGGTCTGACGGACGACGAGATCGACAAGGCCCTTTGCAAGCTCGCCATCATCGCGCGCGAGAACGCGAAGAACAACCCCCTCGCCATCGACCACAAGACCTATCAGGAGGTCGCGGCCGAGGCCGGCTATGACGACGTCATGGCCTACATGCAGTCCGAGAACAACCCCAAGATCGGACAGGCCCAGCGCATCTCCGGTCTGGAGCACAAGTGCGACGGCGCCACCTGCCTCGTCCTCTGCGCCACGGATCTGGCCGAGAAATTCACCAAGAACAAGCCCATCGAGATCCTGGGCGTCGGCAACTCCGCGCTCGAGGCCAGCAACCCCATCCTCGAGATCGACGCCACCCGCGAGGCCTGCCGTCAGGTCTACAACGTCACCGGCCTGACCGGCGACGACCTTGACCTCATGTACATCAACGACTTCATCATCACCTCTCAGCTCTGCGCCGCGGAGCTGGCCGGCTACATCCCCGAGAACCAGGCCTGGAAGTACGTCATGGACGACCGGACCCGCTTCGACGGCGACAAGCCCATCAATCCCAACGGCGGGCGCACCGCCTTCGGGCACGCCCACGCGGCCTCCGGTCTGGCCGACTTCTACGACGCGGTGCTCCAGATGCGCGGCGTTGCCGGCGATCACCAGATCAAGAAGCAGCCCAGGACCGTCATGCTGCGCGGCTTCGGCGGCGGCCAGAACGTCTGCTCGGTCATCATCCGGGCGAAGGACTGAGAAGGGAGGACACGAAAATGGCTGTCAAACTGGAAAAACTGGTCAGAACTTACTATGAAGCCCTGGAGCAGGGCAAGGTCCTCGCGCGCAAATGCCCGGTCTGCGGCAACATCGAGTGGCCCCCCGTCTACGCCTGCAACGCCTGCGGCTCGCTGGAGACCGAGTGGACCGAGATGAGCGGCAAGGGCGAGATCGTGCAGCTGATGCAGCCGACCGCCATGAGCCTCAAGCCCGCCTACAAGCACCTCGAGCCCTACGCCTACGGCTGGATCAAGACGGCCGAGGGCCCCGAGCGCAACGTCATGGTGCGCGGCATCACCCGCCAGAACGCCGCCTTTGTGCGTGCGCATCTGCCCTACCCCGTCCACATGGATATCGTCCAGATGGACGGCTACAAGACCTGCGTCTTCGCCATCGACCCGATCGCGTCCGACGGCTCGCCCGTCAAGCCCGCTGCCGCCGCTTCTGAAGAAAACGAGACGCTCGAAGAGCTCAAGAAGCTCTTTGCCAAGACCTATCACGTCGACGCCGCCGCCCTCAGCGCCGACACGCTGATGGAAGATCTCAAGGGCCCGTCCGTGTTGTTCGTCGGTCTCGTCGCCCGTCTCGAGGACGAGTTCGACGCGGTGATCTCCGTCACCGAGGCCTCCGCCGCCAAGACCATCGGCGGCCTTGCCAGGCTCATCGATCCCGCCGCCGCCGACAGCGCCCCGGCCGAAGCCGCCGCCGCGCCCGTCAAGGCCGAGGCCGCCGCGGAGGAGACGGAGACGCTCAAGGCGCTCAAACAGCTCTTTGCCAAGACCTACGGTGTGGACGAGGCCACCCTCTGCGCCGACACGCTGATGGAGGACCTCAAGGGCCCGTCCGTGAAATTCGTAGGGCTGGTCGCCCGTCTCGAGGACGAGTTCGACGCCGTCCTCTCCGTCACCGAGGCCTCCGCCGCCAAGACCATCGGCGGCCTTGCCAGGCTCATCGACGAGGGCTGAGCCGGAATCTTCGTAAAACCGGCCCCGTCTCCGATCGTTGCGGAGACGGGGTCCGTAAACACGGCTTTCAATTTATGATGCAGGAGGATATCGTATGGATTTTGCCGCATTCAACAAATACATGATCTGCGATGACGACATCGAGGTCAACAAGGTCGAGGACATCGTCCTGGGCTACGAATTCAAGTGCAAATACCCCACCTACCGTGGCGCCTACATCTGCAACGTGCTCAAGTTCCAGGTCTTTGTCGACGGCGTGGAGATCCCGCAGGAGGACCTCCGCTTCGGCGTCAACGGCAAGTTCTTCCTGATGAGCGAGATCAAGGACATGTACAAGGAGTACTGGTTCACCGGCAGCAAGGCGATCATGCGCGTCGTCGACGAGAACGGCATCGCCCCGGGTCAGCACACCGTCAAGATGATCATGACCCACAAGATCCCCTACACCGGCTACTTCGGGAACTATCTCGTGCTGGAGGGCACCTGCGAAAAGACCCTCTCGGTCAAGGAATAAAAGGAGGAAAAGAACATGGCAAACGGAATCAAATACGGCGTAAGCCTTTACTGCTTCTCGAACTCCTTCCACACCGGGCAGCTTGATCTGGAGGGCTGCATCAAGCGGGCCAAGGAGATCGGCTACAACGGCGCGACCCTCGTCGCCGCCCAGTCCTGCGAGGAATACCCCTTCCCCTCCGACAAGTGGCTGTACAAGCTGCGCGACACCTATGAGAAGTATGAGATGGAGCCCGTGTGCTGGGAGGGCTACCTCGACGTCGGCATGCGCAACGACCGCGACATGTCCCCCGAGGAGATCAGGGAGTTCACGCGCAACGACATCATCTATGCCCGCAAGGCCGGCTTCCATATGCTCAAGAGCCAGCACTCCATCACCCCGGAGATCTTTGAGAGCATGCGTCCCTTCTGCGAGAAGATGGGCGTCAAGCTCTGCATCGAGATGCACCATCCCCACCATCCGCTGGTCCCCGTGTGGCAGAAATACTTTGAGATCATGGATCGCAGCGACGGCTGGCTGGGCTTCGCACCGGACATGAGCATCTTCCAGAAGTACCCGCACGGCCTGCACATCCGCCAGGCGATGGAGGATCCCGGCACGCGCGAGGAGAAGATCAACGAGATCCTCAAGGCCATGCGCGAGGGCAAGAGCGAGGACGAGCTGGAGAGCCTGGAGCTCAACGAGACCGAGAAGCTCTACGCCGGCGAGTTCTACCACAAAAACGCGCCCGCCGGCAAGCTGGAGCAGCTGGGCGGTCTGCTCAAGTACGCCCACATGATCCACGGCAAGTTCTACTACCTGGCCGACGACCAGGACGATCCCTGCATCCCTTACAGCGAGATCATGCCGATCATCAAGAAGTCCGGCTACGACGGCTATCTCATCGCCGAGTATGAAGGCCACCACTTCTACACCGATCCGGACGACTCCGAGCAGCTCCACCGCTACTGGAGCATGGTCAAGCGGATGTACGACAACGCCTGAAGCCATCCCTTCTCATAAAACGCAAGTCCCCGGGACCGTATGGTCCCGGGGACTTGCGTTTTATGCGCCGCGGAGCGCCCGTTCCTCCAGCCAGCCGTTCAGCAGCCAGTCCCTGTGGTCTTCGGGGAAAAAGACGCGTGTTGACGTCCTGTCTCCGTAGCGCCGGACGAGCTCGCCCAGCGTGATCTCGCGGGCGGCACGCAGCGCGGGGGTGTCCTCCCCGACGGCGGCGCGGATCAGCTCCCCGACGGGATCGGTCTTCAGATTGCCGATACGCCATTCCGGGCGCATATGCGTAAAGTTGAAAAACACGTCGTACGTATTGGAGACGTACAAAACAAGCTCTTCCCCCACATGATGCTCCGCATGGCCCGGATCGTCCTTCAGCTTTTCCCACAGCTCCTGTTCGGTCAGGAGCTGCTCGAAGTTCCAATAGAAGGGGATCAGCTCCGGCGGGATATGCTCCTTTCGGATACGGATCGGATAGAGCCTGCGGTTTTCGCCGTCGCAGCTGCCCGCGTGGATGAAAAAGCGGAACTGTCCGCCGAAGGCCTCGCAGCGGTTGGGGCAGCCCGCCATGTCCACGGCGAGGGACAGCGGTTTTCCGATCACATCCATTCCTCCCTTCATAGAAGAAAAACCCCGGAACCGCAGCGGTTCCGGGGTTTTGAAAGACCATTAACGCTTGCTGAACTGCGGAGCGCGGCGGGCGGCCTTGAGGCCGTACTCTCCCGCCTTGTTGCCCGAAACCCTTGTATTTACTTAGTTTTCGAACTTAGACATCCTCAGTTCCCTCACTCATTAACTACTGACGAAATCTTGTTTTTACCCTTCATTTCTCCGCGTTTAAGAATTCTTTGATCTCTCCTGCC